>Ga0255367_1063_pt1 | contig 28732 bp, 12 predicted proteins | sample ANMaggSeSYBR01D8_FD_182098 | JGI IMG/M metagenome (GOLD analysis project Ga0255367, IMG submission 182098) | Sediment cell enrichment communities from methane seep in Santa Monica Basin, California, United Staets - ANME aggregate JGI... | ecosystem: Environmental > Aquatic > Marine > Cold seeps >... | reverse complement strand
TTCAAAAAGAGACGATTGAGTACTTGTTGGTCGATACATTATTATATTCCCCTATTTCAACTTATTTTGTTCAAAATCAACAAGTTATATAAACATATCGCCAACTGCTTGTCAAGATGTTTTTTGATAATATTCCATTTATTTTAAGGGGTTACGTAATATTGGGTGGATTAAAGATTGGATGTAGTAAATCAACAGAGTCATATATCCAGATCCGGAAGCATTGCCCCGTATTCCATGAGATTGCGGTGCAGCTCAAAGCATTTTATAAGATCATGCCTGATATGAGCAACTCTGGATTCTTTGACATAACGTTCAAGATATTCTTTATAAGCAGGATGAGCGCATTTTTCGATCATCACTTTTGCCCGTTGCATGGGTCCAAGACCCCTCAGGTCAGCCAGCCCCTGTTCAGTAACAATTATCTGAACTGAATGTTCGTTGTTATCGATGTGCGGACACATTGGAACTATAGAGGATATCTTACCGCCTTTGGCAATAGAGGGAGTCATAAGGATGGAAAGAAAACTGTTTCTTGTAAATTCTCCGCTTCCTCCTATACCGTTCATTATATCCATGCCGTAAACATGCGATGAATTTACGTTTCCATATATATCTGCTTCCAGGGCAGTGTTCATGGCTATTACGCCCAGCCTTCTTATTACTGCAGGATGATTGGAAATGTCCTGGGGTCGAAGCACTATGCGGGGCACATAATAATCAAAGTTATCAACAATCTGTTTCAGCTTTTCAGGTGTAACTGCCAGGCTGGTGGCGCTTGCACCCACCAGCCGTCCCTCTGTAATAAGATCAACTGTTGAATTTTGCAGAACCTCGGAATACATTTTAAAATTTGGGATATCAGGATGAGCACCAAGGGCTGCCATCACTCCATTTGCCACATTGCCGACACCGGCCTGAAGCGGCAGAAAAGTATCGGGTATGCGCCCTGCCCTCATCTCATCAATCAAGAAATTAACCACGTGCTCTGCAATCTGCCGGCTTATTATGTCAGGCCGAGTTAATTCAGTCAGATAGTCAGGTTCATCGCTTTCCACCACTCCAATCACTTTTTTCGGGTCCACCACTGCATAAGGCATTCCTATTCGGGTCATGGGATCGTATATTTGAATGGGATTACGTCTGGGAGGAGGAGGTATAATGATAATATCCGCCATCTCTCGAAGTCTCTGAGATTGACGCGTGTTAATTTCAATTACCACCTTTTCTGCGCACCTCAAGTATGAAGGAGAGGCTCCTATGGATGTAGTCAAATAAACCCTGCCGTCACGCGTTATCTCTGTGGCCTCTATGACCGCTAAATTTACCTGCCCAAAAAAACCGAATGCTACGGTCTGGGGAACGTAAGACAGGTGCATATCAACATACTCCACCTCCTGTCTATTTATCTGGCGGCGCAACTCAACTCCGGTCTGGTAAGGGGCACGCCATGAAATGGCTTCTGCTTTGGCCAGCTCTTCATCAACACTCTGGCCGCTGGAAGCCCCTGTAACTACACGCACCTTGAAACTCCGCCCTTTTGAATGCTCCTCGCGTGCATATTCGGCAAGTGCGCTTGGTACCGCTTTGGCTGCGCCGGCAGGGGTAAAACCACTAAAGGCCACAGTATCGCCGTCCTTTATGCCTGATACAACCTCTTCGGCTGTTAAAACAGGATAATTGCCACTTGTTTGCATAATTTCCTCCGTATAATTGGCACCTAAACGAAAAGTATTTTTTTTAATGCCGGCAATAGTTTTAGCTTATTTACCGATATGAAGATTTGTGAAAAAGCTATTAGCCATTAGCTGTTAGCTCTTAGCTAAATGTGTTATCTGTTTGATTTTTTAAGCTAAAGGCTAATTGCTAAAAGCTAACCGCTAATGGCTAACCGCACAGGTCGAAATTTTTACAGCGTCATCTATTTTAGGGCTCGCCTAAAAAATCACTCAATTTACTATGTTTGACTTTCAATCTGTTTTGCCTTATCCTTTTTACCCTGCTACCTTAGCCTGAAAAACCATGTTAAAGTCAAATTATTTTTTATGAAACAACTTATTGAAAATCAGACACATATAATTTTAGATAGTATTGCCGACGGCGTCTTTACCGTTAACCCTGAATGGAAGATTACCTCCTTTAACAGGGCTGCTGAGGAAATAACCGGAATAAAAAAAAATGAGGCAATCGGAAGATACTGCTGGGAAGTTTTTAGGGCAAGCATATGCGAACAGGGCTGCTTGCTGAGGAAAACCATCAAAACAGGCTATCCCTTTGTAAATCAGTCTATATTTATCGTTAATTCCGAAGGAGAACGAATTCCAGTTAGCATATCATCTGCTCTTTTAAAAGACAATAAAGGTAATATAATAGGTGGGGTTGAGACTTTTAGGGATTTAAGTGAGGTTGAAGAATTACGCAAGCAACTGGCCGATAAGCATACCTTTCATGATATCATAAGTAAAAACAAGGAAATGAAACGTCTATTCGGCATGCTGGAACTTATTGCTGAAAGTGATACTACAGTCCTTATTGAGGGAGAAAGCGGCACGGGAAAGGAACTTTTTGCAAAGGCAATCCACTCCGTCAGCAACAGGAGGAAAGGCCCTTTGATCACCATCAACTGCAGCTCTATTCCAGATACCCTTCTTGAATCCGAATTATTCGGATACAAAGCCGGTGCCTTTACAGATGCAAAAAAAGATAAATCAGGACGCCTATCTATAGCTGAAGGCGGTACCCTTTTTGTAGATGAAATCGGAGATATTTCACAATTACTCCAGGCAAAGCTCCTGCGTGTTCTGCAGGACAAAGTCTATGAACCTCTCGGAAGTACCTCATCCCTTAAAGCAAATGTGCGGATTGTTGCGGCAACAAATAAGAACTTAGAAAAACTTGTAAAAAATGGAACTTTTAGAGATGACCTTTATTACCGTGTTAATGTAGTCAAACTTTTACTTCCTCCTTTAAGAAAACGAAAGGAAGATATACCCTTGCTATCTGAGCATTTTATCCGGAAATTTAACCGGCTGAATGACAGAAAAATCCAGGGGATATCTTCAGAAGCTCTATCTATCCTTATGTCACACGACTTCCCCGGCAATATTCGCGAATTGGAAAATATAATTGAATACTCAACCCTGGTGTGTAAAAAAATAGTATTAGGAATCGAACATCTCCCTGAATATTTGCGTCAGCAATCAGATAATACGAGAATAGGCCTGTCCAAGGCCCTTCCGCAAAAAGAATTTTCATTTCATGACATTGAAAAAAATTTCATCTTCGAGGCACTGAGGGAAAACAACTGGAACAAAAGCGTAACCGCAACGAAATTAGGAATTCATACTACAACTTTATGGCGTAAAATAAAACGTCTGAAACTTGAAATTCCAAAAACAGATGGCAGATCGAAAAAATAGCCTGTATTTCTTATAAACTGTAGACTTTAGCGCTTTTAAATATTATTTTTTTGGACAGGATTTACAAGATATTCAGGATTTAAATTATCGAAACTTTTCCTGTTAATCCAAATCTAAATCCTTATACCTTGATACACACCTTATTCATGTCGTGATTATATTTTATGATTTACTGGATAGCTACAATGAGAGTTGGCTTTGTTTGTGTACTTTAAATAAAATCTTGTTTATCCTGTTATCCTGTCAGAGTATTTTTCAAAAGGCTAAATTATTACCACAAACTTAGCTTTATTGCATATTTGCATTAATGTTTCACTTTCATTGCAATTTTGATATCATTACATCTTTATTCATCGTCCCTGTTTTAATGTTATTATTCCTGGTTTTATAACCAATTCAATTGCTTATATTAATTATCTATTTATGCTGCGACTTGGCATGGGAAATGCTTTGTTAATAAACTGTTTTCGTCGAAAGACTTTTAGAAACTATCTTTCAAAAGACACATTTTTAATTTTTAAAAGGAAAGCAGGGTATGAAAATAGCTGTCAGTTCCTATGGAAAAGATTTAAATTCGCAAATAGATCCGCGCTTTGGCAGGTGTGCCTATTTTTTAATCGTCAATACAGATGATATGAGTTTTGAAGCTTTTGAGAATAAAGGCGTTTCATTAACTGGTGGTGCAGGCATTCAAGCTGGGCAGTTTGTAGTTTCAAAAGGCGCTGAGGCCGTGATAACCGGCAACTGCGGCCCAAAAGCTGTCCAAACGCTATCTGCAGCCGGTGTGGAATTATTTACCGGTCATACTGGTTCAGTAATAGAAGCCTTAGAAAAATATAAGAGCGCTGATCCGGCAGCTCCAAGAAAACTAAAATCAGACGAATATCAAGGTGAACCAGGGCCTGCGGGATATACTCAGATACCAAATTTTGATAGAGGATCAGGTATGGGCGGAGGAAGAGGAATGGGAGGAGGCGGAGGAAGAGGAATGGGGGGCGGAGGAGGATGTGGAAGAGGCGGAGGCGGACGTAGCGATAGAGGTTTAGGGAAGTAATCTCCCCATGAAAATTGCCGTACCGATATGGAATGATAAAGTTTCGCCGGTTTTTGACACTGCTTCAAGGCTTTTGATTATAAATACAAAAAACCTGAGCGAGATCGAACGTTTCGAAGTATATCTTGGCGAACAGGATATATCTAAAAGATGTCTTCTTATCCACAGTCTTAAAGTAAATGTTCTGATTTGCGGTGCCATCTCACGTTCCTTTTCAATGATGCTTATGTCAACAGGAGTCAAAATAATCTCCGAGATATCAGGACTCGTCGAGGATGTATTGCAAGCCTATTTACATGGCTCCCTGTCAAATTCAAAGTATCTCATGCCGGGATGTAAAACTAATATTTCAGAGCAAATTAATGATAATTTATAGTTAACAAACATAATGGAAAGGAAGGATAAATTAAAATGAAAAAAGTCGCAGTTATAGGTTGTGGTTCATACATGGATAGTGGTGACGGATGTCCTGGTGAATGGCGTTGCCTGAAAGCAGCATCTCTTGGCGATGGTAATTTTGAAGAACCGTCTCAGGTTGTAGCTTTTGTAAAGTGTGAATGCCCGGGCCGTGCACTTGCTACAAATGTGAAGATGGCAATGAAATTGTCTGAAATCAAGCCAGACGCAATATATTTAAGTTCCTGCTGTGTCAAAGCAATGCCGGGCTGCCCATATAGTGACCCGGAAGAAAAGGCCCAAAATATTGAAAAAAAGACCGGAATCAAAGTGATGCTTGGCACTCACGATTACCATTAACCTAACCCGGATTTCTCATAAACAACTCATAAAATGATGCATAAATAATTGCATTGTTGCAAATGTACCCAACAAGCTGACTGGACAAATGGCCAAACGGTTGTTAAATTGTTTGCTGACTGTTTGGTCATTTATTAATCAGCCAGAAATGGATCCTTATAATGATTATAAGTATTGCAAGTGGAAAAGGCGGAACCGGCAAGACAACTGTTGCTACGAATTTGGCTATGGCAATTGGCTCTGATGTTCAACTGCTGGACTGTGATGTGGAAGAACCAAATAGCCACCTTTTTATTAATCCGGTATTTGAAAAAACTATCACAGTCACAACACCTGTTCCGGAGGTAGATGAAAAAAAATGCAACCTATGTGGAAAATGCGATGAAATATGTCAATTCAAAGCTATAATCGTGATCGCCGATATTACAGTTATGACATTTCCTGAGCTATGCCACAGTTGCGGAGGTTGCGAAATGGTTTGTCCGGAAAACGCTATAAAAGAGACGAACCGTGAACTGGGCATCATACAAAAGGGCTACCGTAACGGCATAGAGTTTGTCCATGGAAAGTTAAGGGTGGGCGAAGCCATGTCTCCTCCGTTAATCGTAAAGGTTCGTTCCTTTACCAAGCCTGACAAATTCACCATTATAGATGCTCCGCCCGGTACATCATGTCCGGTTATAGCATCCATGAAGAACACTGATTTTATTCTTCTTGTCACCGAGCCCACGCCATTTGGTCTGCATGATTTAAAACTCGCCGTTGGCGCAGTTAAAATGTTAAATATACCATGTGGGCTGGTAATTAACCGTTCAGATGTAGGAGATAATAAAGTTAAGGATTTTGCAAAAAAGGAGAATGTACCTGTTCTTTTGGAAATACCTTTTGACAGAAATATAGCAGAGGCCTACTCAAGAGGTGATGCAATCGTTGAAAAACTCCCTGGATTTAAAGAAACTTTTTTAACTTTATATAATGATATCAAAAAGATTGTGAGTTAAATGAAAGAATTGATAATTATAAGCGGCAAGGGTGGAACCGGTAAAACCAGTTTAATGGCTGCTTTTGCGTATCTTGCAGAAAACAAGGTGCTTTGCGATGCAGATGTTGATGCAGCCGATCTCCACCTTGTTACAGCTCCGGACATCTTGGAAAAACACGATTTTCAGGGTGGCAATACAGCCATTATAAACAAAGATAAATGCACGGAATGCGGTCTCTGCATTGATTTATGCAAATGGGAGGCCATAAGCGAAACTTTCGAGGTTAATTCAATTGAATGTGAAGGTTGCGGCGTATGCGTTTATTTCTGTCCTGAAAAAGCAATAGACTTTCCTCTGAATACTTGCGGAGAGTGGTATATTTCTGATACGCGTTTCGGCCCGCTGGTACATGCAAGGCTTGGTATAGCTGAAGAAAATTCAGGCAGGCTTGTATCGCTTGTAAGACAGGAGGCCAAAAAACTTGCAGAAGAAAAGGGGCTTGATCTAATTCTTACTGACGGTCCTCCGGGAATAGGCTGTCCGGTAATTGCTTCCATAGGCGGAGCCGATGCTGTACTTATTGTTACAGAACCCAGTGTATCCGGAAAACACGATATGCAGAGGGTTGTCCAACTGGCCAATCACTTCAAGGTGCCGGCTTTTCTGTGTGTCAACAAATTTGATCTCAATAAAGACATTACTGATGAAATAGAAAAATTCGCAAAAGAAAAAGGGTTGATCTGTTTAGGACATATACCTTTTGATCAAATTTTTACAAAAGCCATGGTCCAGGGACAAACGATATTTGAATATGATTCAGATTCTGCGGCTGGTCAGGCTATACGAAAGATATGGGGAAGTCTTTTAGAAAAACTATAGGCGTTCACGGAACGTCGAAATTAGAAAATAGAAATTGGAAATTTGGCCTTCATGCTTTTGTACTGTTCTTCCCAATTTCCAATTTCTATTTTAATCTCACCCAATTCCAAAGGCCTCAAGCCTGCTACCAAACTATAAACCCATGTTAACTTAACCCAACCCATACTCCAGGTACAAATAAATATCAGTCAGCTTCTCTGAATCAACGGCAGAGACGTCCGGGGGAAATAGAGAATCTGTCGCCAAATACCCGGGATTATTAACGACGAGAGTATGCTCCCCCAGAATGCCGGTCGAAAACAGAGAGGCAAAGCTCTCAGAAGTTGGCAATTCTCCAAATTGGGTGGCTCTCACAAAACTCGTCTGTGAATCGCCATTAATAGAAATATCAAACCCTTCCACGCTCTGGTCTTCAGGCGTTCTAAGTACAAGTTGCGCTGTCTTAATATTGAGATTTTGACCTTTCAGAAAGATGGGGAAATGCTTGTCGCTGATCTGTATCTGCACCTCATCACCTACCGGGCTGTGCAGCAGACGGTTGAATTCGTTGGAGAACTCTTGCCTGAAGCTGAAAACACGCGGTAAAGATTCCTCCCTCAGAAATTTCTGAATTGTATCTTCAAATGCACCGTTCTGTGCTTCCACTTCTTCCCGTAGTGTTCCATCCTCTTCCGCTGTGTAACTGATGTGGAGAATCACATCATTGATTGTCTGGTAGTCGAATTGCCGGAAGTTCTTTGGCAATGACAGTTGCCATTTGCTGATAGCGCCGGCGCCCTCAAAGGGCATGTAGCGTTCATCACGGAAATTCAGCTCAAAAACACCTGCGTCATTCTGGGCGGTGCTGGTGGCAATTGTAATGCTCCGTGAACGTGGTACATCCAACATGTATTTTTGTCCTAGTTTCGGTTCATTTCGCATCTGGCTACCCGTCAAAGTCAGAGTGGCGCTAACATTGGTGTATGGACCGGTGATGCAGGGGATAGTCAGGCGGGCCGCCTTGATCCTGCGGCGGTAATGCCCAGGGTAAAAGAAGTTAAAGAAGATTTCCGGTATCTCAAACTGGCAGGAGCCGGTTTCCTTTAACTGGATCAAGGCTGCCGGATTGATCTGGGTCAGTGAGAATGCCTGATCGATCTCCAGGCTGCGGTAGTTGGTTTCAAGAAATTTTCGTTCCAGGTTTTGTAAATCAATGAGCAGGCGCTCGCCGGCCAGCAGTCCCGTCTTAGAAGCCTCCCAGTGATTGGGACCGATCAACTCGCTGGAATCATCACCCCGCTCGAAGCGGTATGCCTGCTCGGCCAACTTGGCCATGGCATAGGCATTGTTGTATGCCTCCCGGAAGAGGCGCTGGAGGTTGGTGGAGAGCCAGGTGTACAGACCGAGATTGGTGAATTTATCGCTATACAGCTCGTAGACCTCATCTTGTTGTGTAACGGTTTCCTCAAAAATATCAATTGTTCCTTTTGCAATATCAATGCGTAATTGTGCAACGTCTTTTTGTTTTGCAATCTCATTAAGCTCTTTTTCGGCCAACTTCTTTTGATATTCCCAGCCTTCTTGTCGGCGCTTGAAACCTGCTTCAAGATTCATGCAAGCTGCAAGAGAATCACTCATTTCTGCAATTGAGCCGTGAAACTGGCCCATCTGATATATAGCCTTATGTAGCTGTTTTCCTCCGAAAGTTAGAACAGGTGGAAAACCACCTTGAGGAATGAGAGCTGTAAGGCCCGCTATACTGTCCAATGAACTTTTGAGCAGACGATTTTTTTCAGCGAAAAATCGGTGTTCCTCTTGACCTCTTTCCTCTGCAATTAATCCGTCGCTGATAAGTCCTCCGTAATGATCTCTGCGTTCTATTACAGTCCGTTCTCGTTTATCAATGACTGTCTTCGCCTCCACTGCCGCATTATATTCATCAATCCTGACTTGTCGGGTGAGTTTCAGAATATTCTTCTGATGTAAGATGCGCATTTGATTCAGCTCCTCAACGTCCTTTTTCTCAAGGGCGCTGAGCAAGGCCGCTCCAAAACCCTGAAGCGTAGCTGCATAACCCTTTGCCCTTTCGATAAGATAGGCAAAGCGGTAAGGCGGCAAATTACCGCTGATGGAGTTCAGAACATCTTCGATGGACAAGCCCGCAGCCTTGGCGCGGACCAGAAGCATGGGATCGATCTCCGGCGCAAAGAGCGAGAGTTCACGCCTTAAGCCGCTGATATTCATGCAATGGCGAATCTTGTGGAGCCTGTCTTCCACCCGATCCCAATAATCCATCAGGTTTTTGTTAGCGGGGATACAAAAAACCGGGCTGATTTGACGGACCACGCTCAATCCAAAAGAAGAAACACCTTTCTCATTGGAGTGCTGGCGGCTCCAATCTATTCCCCTATAGATATCATCATTAAATGATTCTCGTTTTTTCTCTTTGCTCTTCAGGCCGGCCTTTGCCATGTCGGCAGACGAATCCAACCTTATTTTGTCCACTGCGTATTGGTAAGTCATTGTGGTTTTATCTTTCGATAAGCGAGGGGTTTTTGGCAAATGGGACATCTCGATGAGAAACTCGTTCTCTTCGTCAAGAACACGGGCGATCTCTTCATATCTCTTTGCATCCGCTTCCCCACACTCGCCCAGTTCCGCTGGACGTTCACCAAGGATGTCCGATGCTAAGACATAAAGAAGTGTGGCTTCATTGATTGACTCCATGGTGTCCTGTGCGAATAGCTCATCCCCCCAGTCCAGCAGGTTATCAATATATTTCATCACTATTGACTTTTGGTAGGCGCTCAGGCGCAGTCGGGCAATGGCGTGAGGATTGAAGGGATCTCGTTTGTAAGTTTCAATCGCTTGTGAATCTGTTAGTTGTTCTCGAAGTTTTTCAACCTTGTCGACACCAGGGTGGCGGAACTCAAGGTAACGCCAGTTACGATCTTCAGGGCGACTCTCTGTCCCGGTTGCTTTGGCTGTTGGATTGAATATGTAATGATACCACTTTTGCGCTTCTTTAAATTTCTGTTGGCTGTTGAGGTGGTTGGCAATGAGTAAGGGAATGTGGAAAAAAATTTCCCGGAAATAAATCCCAAAGGGGCCGGTGAAGTCAATTTCACCTTCCTTACAGCAGTTTTTTAAGTAATACCATGCATCAGACGGCGTACCTAATGGGACGGCGGATTCTTTGAGAGTATTTTGGCTTATTGTATCCAATAGCTTGTCTACTCCTTCGCAAAAAAGGCGTCTGCTGATTTCTTCGCTAAGAGTAGTTCCCAACCGTTTTAGCAGGTACCAATATCCATATCTGGGCTCATTCTGAAGGTAAAAAATATCGCCTTGGCAGTCGATAAATCCGTCTGATACTGATCCATTGGAAACGGAGAGTTCGTAAGAAGTATCGAGATTTTCTACAAGCTTGTAGATTTTTCGGCCGGAACGAAGAGTAAGAATCAATTCATCGTCCCAGCCTCGTGTTGGCACAACTCTTTCGTATAGCTTAATTCGGTCTTCGGATATCGATATCGACATCCACGCATAGGGATCCATATAAATAAGATCCGTGTAACCGTAGTAAAGATGCCAATTTCTATCTGCATCCCACCCCGCACACAATTTAGGGCGCCATGAACTCCCTCTTGGACTCGCAGGCGCACCAAAAGCGAAAACGCTTTCCAATGCACCTATCTTATGACGAAGAAAATCCACCTCCGATCGCATTTGGAAGTCTCGTCCGGTGATCATGAGTGACCCGTCATTTACATGCGGATAAATTTGCTCCCATGCAAAGCCACTCAAACTATATCCATCCTTTGGTTTTATCGAACCTTCCCAATCTTCCCCTTTAAATATCCAATGTACATTCCTGAAACATGTCGGAGAATGACCATATTGCCATCTTCCTGAAATAGGATCCTTCCGAGAAGAATGTGCCGATAAGATGAATGGATCACTTATGATGCCGTCGCCTTGGTCAAAAGGTACTGATTCAAAAAGCGAAATCTTTTGTGGGGGCGTCCAGGTGCCATCCAGCCTCAGTGTCGTGAACTTCAAGGACATCGTGTGTTTATAACCAATTAAATGTGAGGACCCTCCGTCAAAATCAGAATTTTCCGGCCTTGTCATAATTTCCACCCAAAAAACATAGAGTCGTCCCTGAAAAACGATAGGAGCAACCTTGTTGACGGGAATCTGCACATCGATCCTGCGCCACGGGTTCCATATAATTCCCCGGCTTTCTTTCGTCATCCCTTCACTGTAATATGCATTCTCAATCGTACGATAGTAATAGGTAACCGGATCGCTGGTTGTAACTCCAAATAGGTGTAAAATATCCTTTTTGTTAACTGTGTCTTTATCGTGGTAAGATCCGGCAATCTTTAAATGAGCCACCTCGTCAAATCCGCGCATATACACAGCATAGGCGTCAAGGACTGTATCCTCGTTGATCTCTCTTTGCAACAGGTTCGATTCCAGTTGCTCGAAAAGCGGTGTCTTGTTGTCCCGCAGATCGGGTTCAATATAATTTTCTGGATAAAGGAAAACTTTCCGGTTGGCTTCCCAGACGCGATAGTTCTTTCGCCACTCCCATTCTTCTTTAGCCTCCTCGTCCATTTTCAATTGAACCGTTTCCTCCTCATTTTGTTCCAGGTGCATCAGCACCCGATGTACATAGAGTTGGACGCTGGAATTGGCGGCAACGATCCTTGAGGTACGGGCACAGCCCTCCAGTTCAACGTCTATCAGGAAATAATGATAGAGGTCGTTCAGACTGGTGAATATCTTTGGTTCAAGCGAATGAATAAGGTAATCCGTTAGCGCATCTCGCTTGCGGGAACGGATTTTGTCCTCGAAGGGCTGAATCTTTTCCTGCCATTTCTCCTCGTCTTCGTATTTGGTCCTAAAGGCGGTTATTATCGCATTGGCAGCACGGTTAAGCTTTTCGTAATCAATAGAGATAATAAGTTTAAGAACTTCACAGCCTACGCCAAGGTGCTTAGACAGCTCAATACAGCGCTCCAGCTTTACCAGGGCTTCAAGGGCAGTATCAGGAAGCTCGATCTCTTCATGAGCCGTGGTTACAGTTTCAGCATCAAGTGTCTGTGCCAGAGCGGTTTGGATTTTTTCCCTGCGATCTTCTCCCACAGTTTCCGTTTCACCCTCTTCCGACTCGGGATAAAATCTCCCAGCATTGAAGGCAAGGAGCACATCATGAAGCTGTTCACGATTTTTATCTTTCCCATCACCTTTTGTAAGAAAACCGTGATAGATTGAGAGCATACAAATATTTTCTATACCGACATCGTCAAAATTGAGCTCACCGAACAGAGCGGTGTGGTTAGCGATGAAATCAAAGGCATCGGTGTTGAATGCGCCGTCTTTAAACAGGATATTCAAAGGTAGCAGCGTCCCCATGAAATTAAGAATAACACCATCCGGGTCGCCTTCCTGCAAGGCATTGGCAAAAGTTGATTCAGTCAGGTCAATGCCGGTCAGACCGATCAACCCCTTGGTTTTTTCAACATCAATGCCGAGCTCGCCGGCAAGGTAGCTGGGAATCACCTCGGTGGCGTGGTAGGTCAACAACAGTGCTTTCGCATCCGTCTCGGTAACTGGTATACCGTCCGGAATGGTCAGTGATTCAGTGGGATTGAATGATTCCGTCAGCCAATAGCTATTTTCAAGCGGTACCGGTACAATCAACTCCGGGTTTGCTTTAATGATCGCACGAGATTGTTCCTTGGTCACGTCGTCAATCGCCGTGAACAGGGTATCGTCAAACACAGGAACGCTTGGATTGTGATATGTTGCGAGCAAATTGCTGACCTGCTCAGTGCTGGCGGGAATGGGAAGTTCGTCGGGCAGTTCGGGAATAACAATGGTGGTACCCGGATCTGCATCCGGATCAAAAGTCTCCGACACGCGGTATCTGATTCCGCGCGTTTCGCTGAATATGTATAAGTTATATTCGTGTTTTATGATGGCCCGGGACTGCTCTTCGGTGACGCTCTCAAGGAAGGCAAATACGGTATCACTGAAGTTTAGCGCCTGATCGGCTTTGATCTTCTGCAAGATCCCCTCAGTAACGGCTGTGGCATCCGGATACGCGTCAGGATTTTCGACTGGTTCACCGATAATGTACGCGAGATCATCAAGGGAATAATTCGTGGACTTCCACCAATCGTAGAACTTAAGGAGCGCTGACAAGTCGCTCAGACCGGCGATATGGTTTGTAGTAACGGATTCCGCAAGACCGATGAGCTGGAATAACTCCGGGATTGAAAGCCTGAGCCATTCCGCCAGGCGGGCGTGGCGATAAAGCAGGGAAAGATTTTCTTCTGTAAGAGGAAAGGTCTTTTCTTCCGGGTCTGTCAAATCGAGGTTCAGCCCAAGTGGTACACTCAGGTGGGTTATGAGAAGATAAAGCGACTCGTCTTCCATACGCAGACCTGCCAGCAGACGATGCAAGGCATAGTCAACTTTACCAGGAGGAGTCTCTCGAAAGGCGGGGTGCAGAAACTCGGACGTGGTTTTTGGGAACCTGCCTTCGAGTTGGACAAAATCGGGCAGATTGAAGAGGCGATCAAAAAGGGATTCCTTTCCTTCCACAATGGATATTCTTGGCAGATCACTCCATAAGGCACACAGTTCTTCCACTGAAACGTTGAAGCGTTTCTGAACCGAAAGTATGTCCACTATATAACCAAGAGATGCCTCTTCAATGCCGTCAACAAGATCTTCTTTTGCTAGATCGATTAGGACGAGATGGAGTTCTTTAATTGACCACGGCGTCTGTCGCCACAGTTTTGTGAAGCGGTGCATGCGCTCCAGTGTGGCGGCTGTGAGACCATGGATACGCTCAATGTCATTCTGGACACTTTCCTCTTCATCTCTTTTTTCACTTCTAATTTCAATTTCTGCTCCTCCAAAAAATCCGTAACCGCCATCAACGACAAATTTTGTTGTTATCAACCCCCCTAAGTCCGCTCTTGTCAGACCCATGGATTTTAAAAGGAGCTGGACATCATTTTCAGACCCTTCTATGTCAGGATCGCTGAAAGTTATTTCATCCCCGGAGTCGTCAAATTCAATGCCGTACAGGTCCCTGAGAGACTCAATGTCCCTATTCACCCAGGTTATCAGTTCATACTGGCGTTGCGATATCTTCAAATCAGCCACCGCGAGATCATCTGGCGATGCTTCAAGAAGCCTGGCAACATCACCCCGGTTCACGTCGAAATGAGAGAGATAGATATCCAGTTTTTCCAGGGGCAGTGAGAAAGGCTGCCGGAAGGAATGTATGGAATCATAGAGTTCTTCATACACCAGTATTTCAACCGTGGACCGGTCGGCGCCCGACTCTGGCAGATCTTCTTCCTCATAGCCCAGACACAATGCGATGTAGTTTTCCAATACCTCATTGATAATGTCCAGGTAGGGGATGAGCTGGTTGGTGTTTTCGCAGGTGAGGGGCAGCTTCCAAAGATCCGGCCGCCGATAACGTAGGTGGAGCGGATGGTTCTCCCTTGCGCGGAATCCCCAAGTGTCATCCCTCCCTTCAAAATAGATATTCGTCTCCACAAAGCGCATCAGATCCACAAAATAGGCGGCCGGGCTGAGGATCGACCGGCAGTGTTGGCACTGACAGTAGTCCAGGCTGCCAAAGAGTGCTTCCCATCCGTCGATTTTTTTCAGGTAATCCTTTATTGATGGGTACGTGTTGTCGACTTTTGTCCTATCAAATCCTCCACACATCACATCGACAAAAGCCATCATAGACGTGGTAGCGTTTATGGCCAAGGCAGCGGCCCGGTCGTGGTAGTCTTTGGCTACTGCCTTGTCCTGACCGGTATTCAGCATAAATAGCGTAAGGCTGTCATTTGCGATGCCGAAAGCAGAGTGATAGCCCTTCTCCATTAGCATTTGGGTGTCGGCGCTATCGTTGGTAATGGAATACATCCGCTGATAAGCCTTCATGGTTTTAAGCACCATGCGCTGCTCGTCTTCCTTAAAACCGTCAAAGTTGAGCGCCTTAATATCGGCGCTTTCCGGCGCATAATCCAGGGAGAGGAACTCCATATTCGGATTTTGTGTGTGGAAGCGGTCGATCAGGCCTACCCGTTCCTCGATAACCTCCATTTTTTCGCCTGCAGTTAGCAGATTACGATCGTCCAGAATTTCACCAATGGCCAGCCCGGGATAGCGATTGACAAAACATTTCACACTTGTGTGCGCTTCGCGTAACTTTTCTACCTCGTCAGGATTAAGTCCCTCATCAAGCTTCAAGCTATCGAAACTATCAATATTGAAGACAGCCTCATTCCGTTCAAACAGGGGTAGCAATTTATCCAGGTCTTCGGCTGTCCTTTCAGACTTCTTTGGCTCCATCCGAACCCAGAGAGTTTTGCTGGGATAGAGGTTTTCGACTTTTTTAGATAGGAAGACTGCATAGGTCTCCTGGTTCAATCCATCGGGTGGTTCGGTATTCGTTTGTTCGAGAACGGCGTGCCAATCTGACTTTTCAAAAGCTACCAGATCTTCAATGCGGGTGACTTTGCCTTGGGGTATCTGCGGGAAGGTTTCCTTTTTAATGGCTTCAGTCAGTTTAATATCGTCGTCCAGAAGGCCGAAGAGACTGACTGTCAGCCCTAATTCCTTGGCCTCGTGCTCTTCCAAATCGCCCTCTTTCACCAGGGTAGCGAAGGTTGCATCGTTCAAGATCGCTGGACTGCTGACTTTTTTAAGTATGGCTTCCACTTTGCCGTCATCCAGATCGACGACCTTACCCAAGTCTCGTATTTTCTCTTTTTGCTGTTTTCTTTGGATACCGAGATCTACTTCCCTTAGTTGAGTGAGGCGTTCGAGAATCCGATCCAGATCTTTTTGCAGAGCGCCCGGGATGATGTTTCGTTCCAGCGCCGCTTCGAGAGCCTTGCGAAGGACATTGGCATCCTTATCAAGCAGATCCGAGAGGATAGTCGGCAGATCCATGCGGGCGAAGCCATAGAAGGCCGCGGGTGGAAGCTCGGTTTGCTTGCCCAGGCGGGCAGCAGTAACCAGCAATTCGATGAGCTGAGCGGGCATGCCTGTCTCGCCGCTGAGAAAGGCAACATCTTCATTGTTCAGTTCCGCAACGGGAACGTTTTCCAGCACAGGATCAAGAGCTGCCAGATACTTCTCGTATTCCGAGAGGGTGGTTAAATCAATGGACAGGTCCACTTCCTGAACCCTCTTGACGTTGAAGATCAATTCGGATTCACCAAGACACAGGTCCGGCGAATTGGGGTGAAACACACGGACGATAAGGTCTGCGTTTCTTTTTTCGGCGCGCCTGAACTGGTTGCGGCTGTAAGGAATTTTGTAAAATCCTTCCCGACTGGTGGTCGTTTCCCCAAGCAGTCGTTCCTGGCGCAGGTCTTTGTCAAACGCACGCACGATAGCACCGGGCAAAGGCCTCTGATTTTCCCTACGGACGGTTCCCTGGACGATGAACGAGTCGTTAATTGCCTTTGCTGTGGTTTCATCGACGATTCCTGTGGCTCGTAAGTTACGAGTCTGTTGGAACATTAGAACCGCTTCATGCGTCCCTTTTTCGAAAAGGCCGTTTTCAACCTCTTGAGGCGGGATTGTGTAACCCAGTTGGCTCAATTCACGATGGAGGAGTTTGATATCCTCCCCGTCCATTCGAAGGGATAGATTTCGATCTTGCAGTTTCATGATTTCGTTTCCCCCATTTCCCGGTTAGAGTTTATGGTGCTACCAAGATTTTTTCATTCATCCATTTGTTGATACGCGTATCGTTTATGGTGCATGGATCGTAGGGTGCGTTTTACGCACCAAAAAAGCTATTACTGTAGCACCCACACGTATGTTCTTGTCGAGCCTTGCTCCAAGTGGAGGCGAGGGAGTATTCCTCCTCCTTCTCTAAATAGGACACCAAATATACTTCTCCGAGCTGTAACAACATGCCCCATCATCCCGGGGGCTCGCTCGTACCCAACCAGAAATCGTGTACCTCGGGGGAATGTATTCATGAACGACACGGCGCTTGCTGGCTGTGCGAAGGTTTGTGTTGTACCACTTCCAAGGCCAATACGTGTCACTAATCGGCTTATCATGCTTGGATTGAGGTCACCTTGAATCATCCCAGCGATTTCTGCTGTCTGGGATGCTGTTAGCCGTGGTGTTGACATCCGCCCAGCGGACTGGAACGCGCAGCTCACATCTTCAATGCTATACGGTCCGGTAAGTAAGCCCATCTCTTGCCCTCTAGAACCGGCTCCCAATATCGCCGAACTCTCTGAAACTTGTCGGCGAACCATAATAGACTCTAGACCGGCTTCGGTTGCGACAGATGATCTAAGTCGGGATGTGGTCGCAAACCTAGTGAGCATGTTGATTTCGCCAACCCCCACCATCAATAAAGCAAAGTTGATTCCCTCAATGTCGCCTTCACTAGCGCCAAGAAATCGAGCAGCCTCTTCGGGACGTGCTGCTAGTTCGGTAATAGCATTAGGAACCATTGTTTGGATATTATGGAGCCCATAATAAATACTGGCAGCAAAGTCAGCAACTGGCCCATATCCAGTGTCTACACTCGCAACTGGCTGGGCGATGCTGTGACGTCCTGGCGCATAGTAAAGTGGAACTACTTGGGGCCAACTTGGACTGGTCTGAGTATAAGGGAGATCTAAAGTTGATCCTTCTACTTCTGATGGGGCATGTTCCGCAAGTTCGCTCAACTCACTTGCCTGTGCAGCGGTTCTTTCAAGAATGGCTAAGTTTCGTTCAATAATATCCTGTTCTGTCTGAAATTCATCATTACCTAATAATGGTGTCAGAAAATCCTCTTCTCCTCCTAATGATTCGGCCATGAGTTCTTCAAGAGACATAGTTGGTTGAGTTGGTTCGGTGCCCATAATAGGGCCGCTTGTTTGTGCGCGGCTTTCTTCTGAAGCTTCTGCTTCTCTTGCATCTGGCCTTTCTCCACCGTGTACTGTTACTCGCGCTGCCTGTGTTTCTACTATTTCCCGTTGTAAACTTTGTATGCTTTGCTCTGATGCTTGTATATCAGCCCGTAACCCTGTGGTTGCCGGCGGACCAGATTCCAACCGCCTCCTATCTGGCATCCCACTAATTGGCGGTAAAGGTGGTGCTTCGTGGGCCAGTCTGGCGCGTCCTGCTGCCTCGGCACCAGGACTCCGCCACTGCCTCGTTATGGGACGCTCAAAACCTGAGGTTGTGCCACCGCCCAATCCATTCGGATCCACCAAATTAACCGGATTATTCCCCACAAACAAATAAAGATTCAACGCATCCTCCGGCCCAATGGGATCCGGACTCAACCAGTTCCCAATCCATGGCGCATAGTAGCGGAACCCGTAGTAATAGAACCCGGTGACATCATCCCGTTCCTTGCCGCTATACCGATACTCCTTAAGCTTAACCTCCTTTACACGATCTCCCGCAATAAAAGCCGTCCCCCCAAAAGGGAAGTACTCCTCATAGCTGATCACATCGCGGTGCTCATTAATCTCCAGGGATGAAGAACCCAGGTGGTTCGATAACTGGTAATGTGTCTTTTTCTCTGAAATATCCTCAGTTTCCCTGGAACTTGCATCCTCGTTCCACTGGTGCAGGATGGCGATGCGGTTGGTTCCGTCTGAGATGTGGGACGATATTCTTTCAAGAATAAGCGTGTCGTTTCTGTGGATGCGCTTTATTTCGCAGCCGTCCAGGTAGATCTTTTCGGTGATCTCAACAGTCCCTTCCTCACGATCTGTCAGGTTTTCGGTTATCTTACGCACACGCATGCCGTCGCCGCCGTATACATAGTATTCGGCATCATCAAGCAAACCTTCTTCCGAGCGATCAATGACCACGGCGCAGGAGATATTATTACGATAATTCCAGTCGATTCTCCTCAGATGGGGCATATAGATGTTATTGCCGTTTGCATCAAAGCGCGTTTCCGGGTTTGTCACGGGGATTCCATTCAGATCGTTAAGCGGAAGGGACCGGTTGGAACTTGGTGATGACCATATCTCGGTATTCCAGGAGCGCGAGTCTGCACCCGCGCCCAAGCCTGCATGGTTGATGTATTGAATATTGCCTGAAAGATCATATCCATAAGTGCGCCTGTATCGCTCCACGGCCGCGCCGTTATTCAGGTGCAGATGCCGTGTTCCTTTGATGGCATTTTCAATAAGCGGATCAGACCGGTAATCGTGCTGTCTCAGGGCCTGATGCACCCGGCCCGTTGCCTCTTCCAGTTGGTAGAATGCGTCGTATGTGAATTCGCAGTGGGATGAAACATGAAGGCCCTGCATAATATCCGAATGGATCGGTTCCGGTTGCTGCGCATTATCAACAAAATGGACGATATTTCCCACAGGGTCATAGGTATACTCAATATCCTGGAGGGTTTTAGGGCCCCCGGGAGCCGAGGCCGGCAATACTGATGTAAGCCGGTTCATCCTGAATGTCAGGGGATCATACACATAGGATATTTCAACGTCGTTTCCAAGCACAGCCCCTGTTCGCTGCCCTCTTGCGTTGTAGGCCGCCTCCCTCAGGAACTCAGCATTACTTAAAACCCCGTCTGCTGTTGTAACCCTGACACTTGCTATACCGCCGCTTGGCAAATACTCTGTCGTTCGGGTAGTTCCGTCCGGGGGCCTTTGTTCTGTTACACGGCCCAGGGCATCGTAGACGGTTTCCGTTGTAAAAGCGCCGTCCGGATCAAAGGATACAGAGGTAATATCTGTCCAGTCCGGCTCTGAACTATACTTTTCGAGCAACCGCTTTTCAAACAACTGCCTTTCCGTTTTAAGCGGGTTTCCCTCGGGACTGTATTTGATAATATTTTGTATGCCTGCCTGATCATAATGGGTAACAAGCCTTCCGCGGGAGTTTTTCAGGTCTGCCGCAAGACCCGATCCTTCCTCATCATACACCATTTGTTCAACAACCTGGTTTAACCCGGGGGCGCCGTCTGCAAAGACGGATACAGGTCTGCCAAGTCTGTCGTACTCAAACTGTTGATGCACCCCGCGGCCGTCCCACTGGTGTACGGGTCTATCCAGCGCATCCGTAAATATCCATTTGTCACCCGCATCAATGCTGTGCTCAAAGAACAGCCGGCCCTGCATGTCATAGCAATAGGTGAAGGCTGCAAGATCCCTTGGATCTGTGACCGATCTTACATTTCCCTGGATATCCAGCATGGATTCTGTTATCCGCGAAGGCCCGTCCCTGCCGGTCTCGATCTGAATAATTTCACGGCCCAAGGGGTCAAGCCGCACAATGGAAGGGGTGTCCGCATGAACCAGCGTCTTTAAGAGAGCATTTTTTTTCTGGTCTTCATCAGGCAGGGATTCCCGCAAACGCCTGTATTCGGAATCGTCTACAGTATCATTGGGGTCATAGGTGCGTATTTCCCATGGCGTGGTTTCGACCCTGCTGAAAGTGCCGTTTGGCAGGTCTTGGCGAATCATCCTGCCTATGGAATCGTAGTGTGAATGAGAGGAAACACCATAGTGTCGTAATTCCGCATCCGGCTCGAACAAAGGGGTTGATGAGAAGAAGGGTTCATACTGTCTTACAGGCTGCTGCTTGTTATTGTAGACCGTGTGTCCGGAAACAAGCCAGCGTTCATCCGAGTGTTCCTCTTCAGGCCTGCCGTCACTGTTGAGAGCCACCGCTCCTGAATCATCCCTCCTGATCACAAGTCCCGGTTCCACCTTCCGCTTACCCTGAAGCGCGCGGCCGAACCCGTCGGCATAAGATACGATTATCTGGATACGGCTGTCCGGAGCGCCTCCTCCTGCGCCCTCATACACATTTTCCTCACGGACAAGAGAAATGCTTCGAAGGGGCTGGCCTGGTTCTGATTCTGCCAAAGGGGTGAGCTCGTAATAAACAAACTGGCCGGCATTCTGCAAAAACCGTGAAGGATCAGCCAGTATGCTAGAAAAATCCGTATCCGGTTGAAGCGCATATGCAGCGAGCCTGTCGTTACCGTATATTTCCGGTGAATCCAAAGGCCCAAGGATACTTCCCTGGAATGTGGATACCATAACCGCGCCCAGGGGGTCGTAAAGCACTTCGGAAACATTGTCATTTGGGTCGGTAATCAAAAAGGGCGCAACCACATTGTAATCGATTTCAGCCGAGGTGTGGTTTCCAAGTGCGTCATGTATTTCTGTTAAGGTCAGGAAATGGGGTTCATCGTATGTATATTGCGTTTCTCCTCCGTCCGCGCGAACTTCCCGGGAAAAGTTGTAGAATCCGTCCGCCGGATGGTAATGAAGCACCGGACCGGGCTGCCACCAGTAACCGTCTCTAAATTCATAGTAAAAATCGGACAGACTATCAGGGTCAATCCTGCTGTCGAAGATATCCGAAATCATGGCGGAATTAAAACAGGCGGATTCCTCGTGGTGAAGTAGGGTTTTACCTCCCACCATGCCAGGGGGCAGAGATTCGGTTATTCCATCGTTCCAGAAATACATCCTGTTCCACGCCACAAGCCTGGCCTGGGGGCTTAATGAAACAGGGGCGAATGTTTCGTTGAAATCAAGGGGGGATTCAAGGGCTGCGTCAATTCCGGTTTTCACCTGATCCAAACTGAAAATGCCGGTTTCTCCAGGCGGAATGTCGGACAGTTCAAACTCCCTGTTCTGGAAAGGAAGGCCCACCTCATAACGATCAGTTTCGTCAATATTTATATATTCATTACAAGATGCGCTTATGTAATAAAGCTGCTGAGCTAATGCTCTATCTGAAATCGTACTTCTTCGCGGGTAGGCAATAGAACACGCAGAACCTGTGTTGCCATAGGGATCCACATCAAGAACCAGTTGATGCGTTATCCTCGGATCTTCGGGTTGCCTGTCGTATTCATGGGTGAGGATTTCACTCATATGAAATGTAAAACAGGCATCATCCTTGTCAGTGGATGGCTGCAGACGTCTTATAGTGTGAGTGCTTTGGGTGACCTGATAGGGATGATCAGAAAGCATTCCTTCTATGCTGATGGCAAACACCTCCTGCCGCACCATTTGCCCGGCAAGACAGCGGAAACCGTCATCAAACTCTTTGGGTTTCAGGATTGCCAGATCTTCAAATGTGTGCGTGGGAAGAAAATTCTGATCCGGGTCATTGCTATAGTAAAGCTCAGCCCTTCTGGTGTCCCAGCCGAACATGCCGTTGTGATACCAGCTTCTGATACATACGGGCGCGGAATAATCTGCTTCATCAATATTCTGTGTGTTTTCAAAAAATTCCGAATCATACTGCTCCACCATGCCAAAACCTCGGAAAATCCTCTCTTCGCCGTCAAAATATCCGTCATGGTATTCATAGCGGCTGACAAAACAAGAATTTCCTATCTGGTCTATGACGGCTTTTTTGTCCACCACAGTGGTGTGGGAGGGAAGCCTTGAAATCCATTTGTGCCCATTGTTTTTGTCCCGAAGAAAGTGGGTGCCTGAGGAGGAATAGGTGAGGATATCCTGCCTGCCCATTGAGTTGTCGATCGATAACAAAAGCCTTGGCTTTACACCGCTTGTCAACTGAAGGTAATGGATGGGGTCGCCGGCATTGCCGGGCAAGGCGGACGACCAGACAAGACAAGGCGTGCCGTCCCCTAAAAAGTCAAGCACGCTTACTGTTGAAAGGTTATCAATATAGGGCAGATTGGTAAGCCGCCCTTCCTCAATAAAGCTGTTACCGCATGCGTTGATCCAGTAGCGCACCTCTCCCCGGCCAATGTAGACAATATCCGTTGTGCCGCTCCCGTCTATATCCACAAGCCTGAGACGGCCCGGATCGAACTCGGTGTCAAAATCAAAGATCGGGGCATTTTCCATTAAGATAACATCACCAAAACGACCGTGCCCGATCTGCGGCCAGTACTCGACCCTGCCGTTTTGAATTCGCACCTGGTCAAGCAACCCGTCTCCTGTCATCTCTGCAAAAAAGAGATCAAGGTCAGGATTTTCAGCAATCGTTTGTGGCTGTTTTGCACCTGCGGTCTGCGGTTTTGCAAACTCTACAGGCTCACCAAACCCCTCCTTTCCCTCCAGGGGATACATGGTGTAACAGTCATGTCTGGAAACCAGGATGTCGGGACGACCATTACCGTTAATATCAAGCAACTGGGTGTTTGCCCCTTGGACATCAAGATTGGGAGCAGACAAAAAAGGCCTGAAGCTGTTCCACTGGTCTGTGTGGCGATCATACTCGCAGAATCCGGCCTGTCTTCCCAGCAGTACCACCAAATTGAAGTTGCCATCCTGGTCAAAATCACTGAGAGAATAGGTGCCGAGTCTCTGGGACGGCTTTTCAATGACCCTCTCCTGGGGTCCGAAGACACCATTGCCGCAATTCGATTTATAATACCAGGCCTGGTCTGTTTCGGTCAGTATTCCCGGAAGACCCTCGCCGTAAAGATCAACCCAGCGAAATCGAAAATCGCTTAACCCATTTGGAAAATTTTCTTTTGTCTGCTCCGGAGCCGAATGAAAGTATTCACCCATCTGAGGCAGGGAATAATTGAATGTAAGGGGAGGGAGTGACTTCTGTGAAATCTCACCGGTTTCCAGGTCTGTGCGGAAACCGGTGTACTGCACGGACTGCAAAGTAGTTCCTGCTGCATCCTTGTGATGATCAAATGCTGTAATCCAGACAAGGGATAGCTGCGTTCCAAGCTCTGCAAAACGATGAAACATCATTATTCGCCGGCACAATCGGTATGTTCGAACTTCAAAGCCCGGCAGGTATGTGGAATAAGGGTCTATCCGTAAGGGCCACGATTGGTCGGGCACATGGAAGGCATTTCTATGATCTCCAAAATCGAGTACAACCTCAAACAGCCATTGATTGTCATCAGGTTCGGCTATGTCAGCGCTGATGGGTTGAGTATTTCCGTAGCAAATTCGCTTCAGATAACGCTGAGGGAAAGAAGAAGAGTTTAATACACGATCACGCTCAAAAATTTTTGAAGCATCAAGGTCGTCCGAGTTTTCTTGTGCATACTCATAGACAATCGCATTGCCATTTGTGTCATACTGTGCTTCCAAAAGCCAGGCCCATGTCCGGCTCCCATCATGAGGATCGGAAATGCGACCGACGCCGAATGAATCCAAACCATAGACAGAAATAACATTGTTTCGGTCCCTTGTACGCCAGTGAATGCGGCCGGAGTCTTTATGCACCCATTTCTCAAACCGTATATAGGCCTGCTCTATTTTCAAGCGGTAGTAACGGACCCGGAACACATCCAGGTCGTCTATCCTGGGCACCCATTCATCGCTCTCCTGTTCTGTCAATACCGGAACAAGCTCTTCACCATTGAAAGCAAATTTATCTTTACCGTCGTATTTGGGAAGATGATCTTTGGAGCTGATCCCGATAGAAGACAGCCCTGCCAGGGACCATCCCACACCAAAAACTGAATTTCCGGCAGATGAACCGTATTGAAGGGTCAGGGATGGAGTGAAGCCGGATCTTCCAAGCGTTAAAGGCAAGGGCAGGCTTATGTCCGCAGAACCTGTAAGAGGATTGACATCAACCTGATGCTGAATCGCCAGGTCTTCAATGCCTTTCGAGGCAAAAGATAATTGAGAAGCGTCCATGGTGTCTATTCCTTTCCCTTGAAAAGATAGCCATCAATAGATCACGGAAGGCTGATTAACCTGTGTGCGATGTCTGTTTAGATAATCGCTGGTAATGAAAGTAATGTCATCTGTTCTAAGGTTGAGAGGCTGAGTTATTGCATGTGAAATGGATAGCAATAACCGGGAATAGATAAAGTTCCTGACAGAACTGTCAACATCTTGTCAGGAACTGGGTAGGCACAATTTAAGGATTCTCTTCATGGCAATCACGTTAATTATGTTGAAGGAGATTCATCACAATTTTATTATGATGCTATACGAAATGATTATGCCTGTCAAGAACAATAATTCCCGTACCTTCACAAAAGCCATGGTCCAGGGACAAACGATATTTGAATATGATTCAAATTCCGCGGCTGGTCAGGCTATACGAAAGCTCTGGGGAAGTCTTTTAGAAAAACTGTAGGCGTTCACGGAACGTCTATCTCAATCTCTGTTTCAGATAAGTGTACCTCTTCTGTGTTTTATTGTTTTTTATTCCGATTGCCAGCGCTTTCCTGGTACCAACTATCACGACAAGGCTTTTACCCCTGGTAACAGCCGTATAGATAAGGTTGCGCTGCAATAGCATATAATGCTGAATAAGTATGGGTATCACTACGGCTGGATATTCGGAGCCCTGGGATTTATGTACTGAAACAGCATATGCCAGAACGATTTCATCTAAATCGGCGAACTCATAGACGACTTCCCGGCCGTCAAAAGAAATAACAAGCGCCTGTTCATCTGCAATTATCTTTGTAATCTTTCCTATATCACCATTAAAAACCTCTTTGTCATAATTATTTTTGATCTGCATAACTTTATCATTAATTCTAAATCCTCTATCCCCTCTAATAATAATATTTTCACCCGGGTTTAGAGCTTCCTGCAATTTTTTGTTGAGATTGCCGGCACCTGCCACACCTCTATGCATGGGAGTCAAAACCTGGATATCTTCAACAGGATCAAAATTAAACCGCCTGGGTATGCGCTCCCTTGTCAGTTCCAGTATAATTTCAAGTACCTTTTCCGGGTCTTCCTGCTGGATAAAATAAAAATCATTTGCGCCATCAGATGGAGCAGGTGTTTTAAAAAATGGAATAATTCCGTCGTTTATCTTATGAGCATTAACAATAATCCGGCTGCCTTTGGCCTGGCGAAAGATCTCGTTAAGCTTGACCACAGATACAGATCCGGATTCAATAATATCATTTAGAATAGATCCGGCCCCGACAGAAGGTAGCTGATTAACATCACCAACAAGAATAAAGGTGGCCCTGGGAGGGACGGCCTTTAACATGTGGTGCATCAGAATCGTGTCAATCATAGATGCTTCATCAACTATCAGAAGGTCGCAATCAAGCGGTTTTTTCTCGTTTTTCTGAAATCCGCCTTTTTGAAAACTGAATTCAAGGAGCCGGTGAATTGTCCTGGCTTCATAGCCGGTGGTCTCGCCCATGCGTTTTGCGGCCCTGCCTGTGGGAGCTGCAAGCATTATTTTAAGCTTCAGCCTTGAAAAAATCTTAATAATCGCATTTATAATTGTTGTCTTGCCTGTACCCGGCCCGCCGGTAATTACAACTACCTTGTTTTCAACAGAACATCTTAATGCTTCAAGCTGTTTTTCTGCCAGGTTAATAGAAAGCTGTTTTTGAACCCATTCTACTGCTCGATCCAAATCAATATTGCGGAAAGATTTTGGCGCTCCAATCAGGGTTTTCAGCCGGAAAGCAATACTGGTTTCGCAAACATAATATTTTTCCAGATAAACTGCCTTATTGTTTTCTCTGAACTCCTCAATTTTATCATTCAGGTCCTCAATTATTATTTTTTTATCAACAACAATGCTGCCCAATGCTTTTGCAACAACTTCTCTGTCCACCTGAAGAATTTCCCGGCATTTTTCTAAAAGAAGCTCATAAGGATAATAAACATGTCCTTCATCAGCCATCTGATGGAGAACATATTGTATCCCTGCTTCAGCCCTTAACGTGGAATCTTTTGAAAATCCAAGTTTTTCAGCAATTCCGTCCGCAATCACGAAACCAATCCCGAAGATATCTGCTGCAAGCCGATATGGATTCTCCTGGACCACGGCTATTGACTGGTTTCCATACTGCCTGAATATCTTTGTTGCATAACCTGAACTTACGCCGTGTGTTTGCAGAAACAGCATTACATCCCGGATTTCTTTCTGCTCATCCCAGGCTGTCCTGATCATTTCTATCCGCTTCTTTCCAATACCATCTACCTGGGCTAATTTCTCAATTTCATTTTCTATTATGTCCAGCGAATTTTCCCCGAATTTCTTTACGATTCGGCCCGCCATTACTGGGCCTATGCCCTTTATAAGCCCGGAACCAAGATATCTCTGGATTCCATAAAGTGTTGCAGGTACGGCTGTTCTATAACTCACAAGCTTGAACTGTTCACCATATTTGGGATGAGTAGTCCACTCCCCCTGCATTTTTATGATCTCTCCGGGCATTGGAGACATAAGATTTCCAACCACTGTTACCATATCTCTACGGCCGGGCACTTTAACCCTTGCGATTGTAAATCCGTTTTCTTCATTAGAATAAGTTATTCGTTCAATCTGACCGGTAAGATTATCAAGCATAAATTTCTCTATACAATATTTTTATAATTGATGATATACAGAAATTTACAAACTCATTATGAAATCAACCTGAGGAGGTAGGGGCGATCCTTGTGATCGCCCTGATTAGGGCGATCACAAGGATCGCCCCTACTATAAATTTAAAAAGGAAACAAATGGTAATTATTGACGGATCTGTTGGCGAAGGTGGGGGTCAAATATTAAGGACATCGCTGGCCTTATCTTTGTGTTTAGGCATTCCTTTTAAAATAACAAACATTCGTGCGCACAGAAAAAAACCCGGGCTCAGGCGACAGCACCTTGTGTGCGTGAATGCTGCTGCCCAAATAGGCAAAGCCAAAGTTAAAGGAGCAAAACAGGGGCATCAGGAATTGACATTTATTCCTGCGGACATAGCCCCGGGCAATTATCACTTTGACATAGGTACAGCAGGGAGCACAACCCTTGTGCTGCAAACCATACTTCCTGCCTTGATGATAGCAAAAGGGCCATCGACATTGATACTCGAAGGAGGCACGCATAACCCTTTTGCACCCACTTTTGACTTTATACAGCGGGTCTTCATTCCCGTGATTAACAGCATGGGGCCGAACATCAATGCCCAACTGGAACGTTCAGGGTACTATCCCAAAGGAGGCGGCAGACTGAATATAACAATTCAGCCTGCTGACAAACTTCGGACATTTCATATCAACCAGCGTGGAGAAATTAGTGAATGTACTGCTAAGGCCGTTGTTGCCGGCCTGCCACGTCATATAGCCGAACGGGAACTCGGAGTAATTAAACAAAAGATGGGATGGAATAAAGAATGTCTCCAAGTTATTGAACAACCTGCCGATATGGGGCCCGGCAACGTCGTCTGCATTGAAATTAAAAGCAAACATATTACAGAGATATTTACCGGTTTTGGCAAAAAAGGCGTGAGAGCGGAAGATGTGGCAAAAATTGCCGCCAATGCAGCCATTCGCTATCTGGAAGCCGGGGTCCCAGTCGGCAGATATCTGGCAGATCAGCTCTTATTGCCTTTAGCTCTCTCAGGTGGCGGATCTTACACAACACTAAAGCCTACTCTGCATACAAAAACAAATTCCGACGTAATTAAGCTTTTTTTGGATATTAATATAAATATAAATCAAACCAGCAATGATGTCTGGAGCATTTCTACTTCAACCTAAACTTAGGAACGGGGATAAAAACTCAAAACACCTGAAATTATAGTCAGTTGGATGCTATTCTCAAATCGAAGATTTTTAGCAATTAGCAATTAGCAATTAGCCTACAAGCCTGTATTTCCGTGTCTTTCTTTTTGTCTTGAATTCCAGGGCCTTTACTTTAAATTTATCAGTAATTTCCTTTAGAAAATCCTGTTT
>Ga0255367_1060_pt1 | contig 30005 bp, 25 predicted proteins | sample ANMaggSeSYBR01D8_FD_182098 | JGI IMG/M metagenome (GOLD analysis project Ga0255367, IMG submission 182098) | Sediment cell enrichment communities from methane seep in Santa Monica Basin, California, United Staets - ANME aggregate JGI... | ecosystem: Environmental > Aquatic > Marine > Cold seeps >... | reverse complement strand
GCACAACACATAAATAACCGGAAATACAAGATAATCTTTATGAACCGGTTTATTAACAGGAACGTAGAAATTAATTTCCTTAAAAAAAAATACAATTCACAAGGGTCGCAATTCATAATCCTCTACGGCAGAAGACGTGTCGGAAAAACCGAATTGATAAAGCAGTTCTGCAAGGACAAAAACTCCATTTATTTCCTTGCTGACAAGAGGGGTACATTACTGAACCTTGAAACGTTCGCAGAGAAAGCAGCAGACCATTTTAACGACGTAACACCACGAGTTGAGAACTTCTATGACCTTTCAAAATACCTTGTGCGTCAGATAGGTGATGAAAAATACATAATTGTCATAGACGAATTCTCATATCTCATAGAACGGGATGACACAATACCATCCGTCTTCCAGGTCATATGGGACGAATACCTGAAAGGTAGAGACATAATGCTTATTCTTTGTGGATCATCTGTTTCGATGATGGTAGAAGGTACACTCGCACAAAAATCACCATTATACGGAAGGCGGACAGGCCAGTGGATGCTTGAACCCTTAAAAGCATACCATGTACCCCAGTTCCATGAACAAATTGATGTAACAAAGGGAATTGAATTTTACAGTATCCTTGGCGGGGTGCCGCTATATATACTTGAGTTTGACCCTGAAAAATCAGCAATTGAGAATATAGATGAACATATCCTGGCAAAAGGCGAATTCCTGCACGAAGAAGTGGAGACATTATTGAAAGAAGAATTGAAAGAATACTACCTGTATATCTCCATATTCGAAGCCATTGCAAAGGGCAGGACACGGCTTGTTGAAATATCTGATCATTCAAAGATCCAACAAAAGGACCTTCCTAAATATGTGGGAACCCTGATGAAACTTGAACTTATTGACAAAGAATACCCTGTGACTGAAAAGATTGGCAGCAAGAAAACACGGTATTATATCAAAGATAACTTTTTCAGGTTCTATTTTAGGTATGTCTACCCTAACAAGACCGAAATTGAATCAGGAAATGCCAAAAAATTACTCAAAATTATTGAAAATGATCTTAATATATTTGTAGGTGGTGAATTTGAAAATATCGTAAAAGACCTGTTCAAAAGCCAGTATACCGGTGTTAAATTACCGTTCTCATTCAACAGGATTGGCAGGCAGTGGGGAAAGATAAAAGGTGCTCCAAAGGGGCAGAACACGTATAAGATAGATATAGTTGCCTTAAACGATGATACAGGAGATATCGCTTTTATAGAATGCAAATGGAAGAATCTCAGTGAGAGAAATGCGCTTGATATCCTTAACGGCATGAAGGGTAAATCTGGTTTTGTCCTGTGGAACAATGAGATGCGAAGGGAGTACTTCTGTCTTGTTGCAAAAAGGATCGAGGGAAAGGATGCACTTCGGAAGAAAGGGTTTATGGTTTTCGATCTGGATGATTTTTATGCAGGTCAAGATATGCCCGGACACTGATTCACACAGATCTACACTGATACGGGGTTGCATGGTCTGTGCATATAGGGTGGGGCTGCCATTTCCTTTCTCAACTCAGCAGCCACTTCCAGAGAGGGGTGTATGAAATATTCTTACTTTTGAATACTTCATTTGCTTCATAATCCCATGTTATTATGACAAGATCATCACACTTTAATTCCCTGGATGCCTTTATCAGAGCCTTTAGTTCGCGCTTTTTAGTGTCAGGATTTTCAATATCATAGCATACCTGTATAAGCTGGCTGACTTTGAGGCCGTCCTTAACAACAAAATCAACCTCGTTCTGGCTGTAATCCTTGTAATAATAAAAATCCATCAACGGGTTTTCCAGGAATTTCTTTATCTTCAGGTGAACTGCAACAATATTTTCCATTAGATGACCATGATTTTCCCGGAACCTGAAACCTGTTGAGTTTACGATACCTGTGTCTATGGAATATACTTTCCGCGGAGAATTTTCCTGTTCCTTAACTGAAAATGAAAAACGTTTTACAAAGAATATCAGATCTGATTTTTCAATATACTTTGAATATATCTCTACTGTTTTTACTGGAATATTCAGGAATTTAGATATCCTATTGAATGTTATGGGTGATGATATGTTTGATGTGTAATACCTGCTCACAGTTTCAAGTTTGTCTATATTTTTTATTGACCACCGTTTTACTATGTCCTTGAACAGTATGTCATCGTAGATTTTTCGTGTAATCTCGGATTTCAGGATATCATCTGTCTCAAGGGCAATTTCAGGAAAGCCGCCGAATTCCATATACTGCCTGAGCATTTTCAAGACCTGGTTTTTTTTCAGTATGAAGTCTGCCTTTGTCTTGAATTCCATGTCAAAAAATGCGAGATATTCACTAAAAGAAAGGGGGTGCATATTTATCTCAACAGTCCTTCCGGTTAGCACTGTTGCAAATTCCCCGCTCAGCAGGGCTGATGAAGAACCTGTGACAATGAGCTTTGCTTCGTTTTTTTCCTGCAGGCTTCTTACAAACTTCTCCCACTTGGGTATTTCCTGAATTTCATCGAGAACAATTACCGGTGTCCTGTCTGGTTCAAGAATATTCCTGTAAGATTCGTATACTTTTGTCAGGAGATTAAGGTTCAGGGTTTCGGCAAATGCGGGTTCTTCAAAGTTGATTATCAGGGTGTTTTTTACATCAAGACCTTTGTCAAGCATAGTTTTGACTGTTTGTCTTGCAAGTGTGGTCTTTCCTGAACGCCTTATGCCCGAGATTACAACTATTTTGTTTGATTTTGATTTTATGTACCTCCGGGCTGTTTTGCAATAAACTCTTGGCTTTCCTGTGGGTAGTTGTCTGTCCCAGAAATTCCAGCCCGACAGTGTCTGTATTATCTGCGATTCATTCATAGTTTGTAGTTGGTTACATGAATATATATAATTTTGTGTTTTTCATTACACAAAATCATATAAAATATAACATTCATTCATGCACTTAACCCTGCACCCGCTACTTTTTAAGTAGTACCGCTATCGTAAAAACTGCCAATATCCCGGAAGGTATTGGAAAACCAGGCACGTCCAGCCCATCCTCTGCAGGTACTTGAGGAGCAGGAGTAGGGGTCGGGGTTTGTGTCGGGCAAACGGTCTTCAGCGGAATGGGCGTTGCAGATACTACACTATGGCTCACGTTAGAAACTGTGGTCAACTGCAATGTAGTCTTGGCCAGCACCCTGGCATAGTTATATTCCACAATCTGCTGGCTGGGCGTCTCCAGTGAATCCGCATACTCGTATGCACTCACTGCAAGGACCGGCTCGATACCCGCATTCCTTGATTCTTCAATAGATACCCTTGCGGCATCAGCACTGCGCTGTATCTTTGTACCCACATCAGAATATCCCATCAAGCTGATGGCAGTACTGGCCTGCACATAAGCCAGTAACGAATCATATATGGCACCGCTGTAATAACCCCTTTCATATTCTATTACTGCTCTATCAAGAGATACATCTGCCTCGTCCAGCAGTCCGGAGAGCCCGTGCATGCTATCGGACTCGCTGATAATGGTCCGTGCGTATGTGACCACTGATGATGCTGTTCCCACATACCACCCGGCCCTGTCTTTCAACATATCATCGTCGGTTGTGTGGTCCGTATTCACAAGTGAAAGCCACCACAGTACGGTTTCGGCTCTCATGGATGCCAGTGCCAGGGTCTTGACATAATCAATCTCTGTTTCGGTTGAGCGTGCATCCGCAAGCAACTGTTCTGCCATTACTACCCTTATCTCGGCAGCACCCACACCATCCACGTCCTTCACCCCTTCCTCTTTGAACCGTTCCACCTCCCTGCGACTTTGGTTGACCTCCAGGCTTACGGTTTGGTAAAGATTGTTAAGATATTCGTCCTGGTCTTTGGTATTGGAATATTCCTCCCACCAAAGTATGAACTTCAGGTTATTCAGGACAAATAGGCCCGTATTGGTGGCCGCATAGTATTGCTGCTCATCATATTGCTCCTGACCCCGCTCCAGCAGTACTTTTTGTATCTCGAGAGTGCTGGAGAATTGTGTGGTCTCATTCACTGCCACAAGGTATAATTGGTTTGCCTCATCCAGTACATTCCTGCCAAGCGGACGCAGTACGTCCAGGTATTCTGCTGACCATACACCTATAGGCGGTTTAGACCTGTGTATCTCATGGCCAGTGAAAAGTTCTACTGCGTCCTCGATGGTTATTGCTTCTACTACTTCCACGTTCAGTTCCTGGCCACGTTCTACCAGGTCTACTTCAATGGTCTTTTCTTCTACGGCTACGATATCCCCTTTGCGCACAATAGTGTTTTCAGTAATCACCACATTGATCTGGCCCTCTGGTACGATGAACAGGGACGTGCCGTGCTGTGCAGCAGCATCAAGTTTATACGGGATGCCGCCTACCGGCCCGATACTTCCGTCAGGATTGATCATTCCTGTCATTACCACGCCATCGTTCAGCTGCCAGTTCTCTATGTCGGCTATGGCGGCCACGGTGAGGGGGGCACCGGCAGAGGGGCCACTGATGATGGGTGAGGTTACTTCTATTATGAAATAAAAGTCGTGTCTGGTCGGGTCTATTCCTGTAATGTCCGATGCTACGAGTGTAGCCATCCTGGCCGAACCCTGCAGGTCTACCTGCGTGTACGGCTGGGTATCCACGAACACATGACCATTGCCCTCGGTGACGATAACTGTGGCATTTAGCAGTACACCGCTCTCCCCTTCCATAGTGGAATATGCTGCTATGATGGGGATTGTCACGCCTTCATCGATGTTGATGGCACTTGTTGGGGTGGTAAGGAGGATGAATAATGTTATTGCAAGCACTAACCTCATGCTGTTAGATAGGGCATCCCGATTATTCTGAAAACTATTCTTGTAGTCCCATAATTTGATCATTTTTAGATAACCGAATTTATTATTTATCCTTAATAAAACTTATAGTAAACTAATAAGAGGTTACAATAATATGGCAAAGACATCAAAGTCTAAAACAGGTCAATTCAGGATCACAATCCCAGCATTAAAGGAACGAAAAAAATTAGCAATGATATATATAATAATTTTTATATAATGTGATATTTATATATACCAATATTTATATGTGCTGATATTTATATATGTTATGCAATTGTGCAGGCACGGTGAATAGGATGAGTAAAGCTAATAGATTTTTAATTCAAAACGAACATGGTATGGAACTACCTATCAATATCGTGGTTATGTTGGTAGTAGGAATGGTTGCCTTGGCCGCCCTCCTGGCTATTATTCCTGAGTCAAAAAAAAATCTGATAGTAGAAGTGGTATCGGTCAATGCTATGGATGGGATCACGGGTGATATCGACAATGGTGAAAGCACTAATGTGACAGTTGTTGTAAAAGTGTATGACAGTGACAATAACCTGATAAATGGAGCTAGTGTATTAATATCAGGCGGAGGCGGTTTTGGTTCTGACAAGACAGATGCAACAGGACAGGCTACTGTTACTGCATCTAATGTTTTCATACGTCTGAACCAGGACTCCATAGACCTTAAACTGGTAGCAAAGGCCAATGGTTTTTATGATTACACAGATGAATCTGCAATATTGATCACTTAGGTATGTTCAGGGACGAGACAGCTACCGTGGGCCTGCCCATGAGGATGGTAGTGCTTACTATCGTCGGAATGGCCGGGCTTGCTGCCATGATAATTTTCATTGGTGACATGAGCCTGGTGCCAAAGACCATGCATGCCGATATCACCGGTATTGATAACAGTACAACAAGTAGTGTGTTACATGTCAACAACGGTACTAAGAACGTCACTATCCGTGTAATTGATATAGATGGCGGGCCTGTGGTGGGCGCAACTGTCGTTTTCTATGGTTTACATACTTCTGCTTCAGGTATGACTGACAGTAACGGAAATGCCCTGGTCAATATTAATACATCTTCTTTCATTGTTTCAGGTGAAGGATACCTGAAACTGTCAGCTAAAGCTAGTGGATTTGTCGATTACCAGAATGATTTTGCCCTGAAAGTGGTTGATAGTTAACGCTTCATCTATGAAGTGTCGGACTGCCTGTTGGTCATTATGAACTTTGCGATCACAGCTGAAGCGAACAGTATTGCCAGTCCGGTAGGATAATACGTGGAGCGTATGATGTCCCACCTGTCGGCCCAGACAAGAATGCCTGTTACAATAAGTGCAATGGATGCAACTATACCTGAAAGTTCTACAGGTACATTGATGTTGCCTATGGTTATCTTGTCCATATTCTCCTGGCGCTGTAATCTTTTTCTCGTGTCTTTCAGTTCTTTCCTGAGCATTTCGATCTGGGAGCTGTGTGCATTGTTTATCGATTCCACTGAGGCAGATGTGTCTTTCTTCAGGCTCGTCTGCTGTCCACCCAGTTCTTCGATCCTGCTACTGGCAGCCTGTAATTCCTGACGCATGGCATCCACGGAACTGTTAAGATGTGTAAGTTCGTCCGATTTTATTGCGACAAGGTCGCTTGTCCGTTTTTCGATGACATCATGCAGTTCTTTGAATTCAGCTTGTAGATCCTTGAATTCAGCCCACAGATCATCTATATCAGGGTCTGTCCATTGGATATTTCCAGATGATTCCTGAGCAGTCTTGATGTAATCATCCTTACTGGTTGACAATCTCCGCTCAACTGCACGCAACCGCCTATCGATACTTCGAACGCTCTGGTCAAATGATTCTATCCTTCCGTAAACATCTGTTTTTTCCATGGACTCAACCTGTGGGCAATCTAAAACATCAAAAGATAAATGCTTTGTCCTCTTCTTTCGAACTCTGGTGTTTATTTGTGGAAAGATGAAAATGGTATTGATACTATTCCACTAAAACTGGTAGTCTACCTGGCCCTGGTTGGAATTATCATTGCGCTTACAGCAATTGGCCTGAAGAATGTAGGACCGCCAATGGATGGCGCTTTAATGGAGAGTCAGCTGGGTGAGGTTAAATCCGGTATTGAACTTATGCAGTCAGGATATGCCAGGGACCTGTCAGACCCGTACACTGTCACTGGCAATACAAGGAGCTTTGACCTGTTGCTGCCCGAGCGCCTGGAATACATATCATTCGGGGTGGACCCCGACCCTGACAATAACGGTATCCTCACAGATACGCCGCCGGGTCTGGTGACAGATAACGGTGACGTGATCTATTATAAGTTAATGGGCGACGGCAAGAGGCTGGTAAAGCTCAAGGATTCGGTCCACATTCGTGAAGGTGAATTGGTAGACGGCCGGTGGTTGCCCAGGTCTGTGGACGGACTGGGGCAGGCGGTTGTGCTCACGGGTGGCAGCCAGTCTGTGACTTTTGAACTGGTCTATGACAGGGGCACTACATACACACTTTCACACGTGACCGATAATCTGGATGCGTATATTAACCCAAATAGTACTGGTGGGCTGTCCCATGGCTTGCTTGTATCGGTAAATCCGGATTCATTCCCTGCTGATGATGTTACTGAAGGCAGGGTTACGGTACAGTTGGTCGACAGCCAGGGTCGGTGGGTACATGAGATGGGAAGGACTGTAAATCTGACCAACAGCAGGGGCAACCTCAGTATCGTGCAGTTGGTCACTAATGCTCACGGTAGTGGCAGCGTGATGCTGACCTCAGGAGAACTGGGCCTGGGTGTGGTCACAGCACAGTCCCCTGGACTCCATAACGGAACAGGCGAAGTTGCATTCACGCCTCCGCCTCTGGTAATTAAATTCAATGAATGGATAAATTCATCAACAAACACTGATCCTGACTCGGAACTGGTAGCCCAGTTTTGGATTGCACACAACACTTCTTATAGTGTAACCCTGACCGGATGGGCCACGGAAGCACACTGGCCCCTGAATCCAGAGAAGTGGGCCATCGGTAGTATCGAGATTGATGGTGTGGTACTGGATAAAATTGAAGTTGCCAGCGGGTCAAGAATAGATGTGCCTTTCGGGGATGTGCTGCTTGATGCAGGTAATCATACCCTCAGGGTTACTATGACAAACGATTTAAATATCTTCCTGGGGGCGGACAGGAACCTGTATGTGAAACAGGTGGAGTTTTCTTAAAATGTGTTGGAAATAGATTTAACTATAATTCCACATATTTTTAATTTCAGGTGTAATAGGATGGTAATATCCAGGCGAAATTTAGATAAATTAAAAGAACTGCGTGGTTTTGTTGAGGTCAAAGACAAAGATGCCCTGTTGAAACCCATGTTCTCCAGTATCACACCAGAATTCACAGTTTTCATCCATAAATAATCTTTTCTAACGTCCACTCCTCTCGATTTTCACCAAAATAATACTTCCTTAACTTTTCCAGATGTAGAACAGAATTCCAAACCGTGAACATTATATAATTGTTATAACATATAGAACAAATCATTGGAGAAAGGTGAAATTGAAAATTACGACCATGACGAATACGCAAAAAAACATTATGGATGCATTCAATTGCAAATATTTTGGAATGAACAATTACTTGAAATCGATCGGGGTCAAGAATGTGTGGAACAGATTTTAAAAATGGTACGGTCCACTGATAGCGGTTTAAATTCATAGTGACGAAGATGGGTTGAAAGAGTTGTCTGAAAAAAGAGAGGAGATACGATATTGATCCTTGTGGATACCGATTTCCTTATCGAGATATTTGACAGGAATTCAGAAAAAGGTGACAAGGCATTGAAGAAGATCGAGAGGACTGGAGAAGATATCACCACCACCTCTTTGAATCTGCACGAGATCCTGTACGGTCTGCATAAATATACTGATGATGTAAAACTCGAAAGGATACTGGTGCTTGATGTTGTTGAGTTCACAAAAGATGATGCAGTTCTTTCCTCAAAACTCGAAGCTGAAACAGAGAAAAAGAGGAAGAAGGTTCCCAGGTTTGATGCCATGATTCCGGCGGTTGCTATCAATAGGGGATTTAAGTTGTTTACTTTTAACAGGAAGCACTTTGAGGCATTCGGGGATTTGACGCTGGTTTGATTGGATTATTTTTATTCACTTAAGGCTGTAAGGCATGCAGCGACCGGGATAATGAAGGTGCTGGAGGGAAGCAAGAAGTAGAGTTCTAAGTACCTCAAGGTGGAGAGGGGAGGGTTTTTCAGGAGGTTTTGTTTTCATCAACTAACAGGAATTTGATCAATGCTAAAAATCCCGACAATACAGGTGTTAAAATCATTATCATAACCACGGCTGTGATACCCCATAGCACTGTCATTGTAAAGAATGAGTAAATCAAAATGAATATTGAAATGATTACTGCCGAAACCAGACTACGTTTGGTGACAATTACTCTCTTGTTCCGGGTCTTGGTATGTGTTTTGTCAGGAATTTTTACGTCACAGAATTCAAGGTCATTTAACATTATTGAGTGGAATAGTCCATTAGTAAGACGGTTCAGGACCAGTATTGCTGTTCCGAGTAAAAAAGCCATGAAAAACAGTATTATAAGTACAATTATGATACCCCAGATCAATGTCTGTGTATAGAATGAGTAAGTAATGATTTTGAAAGAGATAATGAATGTTAATGCTGCAAGGATTATTGCTATCGTAACAGCTAGGTCTCGTGCAGTCTTTTCTTTCAAGCCAATACTCCCAGGTGTTAATTGGCTGTTTTGATGTTAAATGTTATCCTGCAGTGGATGGAAAACTGGTTTTGCAACACGCAGGAGGTTTCGAAGAGGAAGTATGGATTTGGGGATTGAATTTTGAATTCTATGCTTATACCACCGGTCTTGTCCCGGAAAAGACAATTCCTTCAGTAAGTACATCAATGTAAAAAACTTTGTTATTTCTCGCCTGTTCTTTCCATTCTGACAATCATAGGGGTACTATTTCATCAAGATACGACAAACTGTCTGTCCTCACAAATCTGTTCTTCCATGACCTGGTATGGTGATTTGTTGATTGCGCTATATTGTCAAACATATTTAATTATACAAATCCTGCCAATTCTTTAAGTGTTTGATTAAAAAAGCAGAAGCTTTGTGATTTATTGTTTTCAACATCCATATGAGGTGTGATTTTTATAGACCATGCTGATTTTTCAGCTCCAACCCGCCGCCATCCTTGAACTGAAAGTTTTTGAGAACCACCCGGAAAGATAGCATCGGCGAGCCGCTCCCATGTACCACAAATAGAGTCATTGACATAGTTATTAAGAATAGCAGTCTTAGCTCGCGGATATGCCTTCTTGACTGCCGGAATATCACCAAGAAACCATGCCTCACCCTCTTCAATAGCAATACAAAAGCGAGTTTCCGGTTGAGGGTTGCATGTTTCCAAAATCGTGTTAAGCTCTTCCAGAAATGTATCCAGATGTTTATTATCGAGGTCACATACTAAAATTACAGCAGCAGGATAATCCGGCGGATAACTGGCATGAGTTTTTCCATATCCACGAAGCAATTTGGGGAGCCGATCAAGAAGAATGCGCTTATTTGGGTCAGTACTTCCCCTTAAATTTCTTGGAATGCGGCCAATCCCTTTGTATGTAATGACCCTAAAGGTGTGTTCATCGCCAATAATTTTGGGTACGAGAATGTCCAGCGCCTTTTTCCCGGATTGATCTTCAACAAGTATCTCTAAATGCATCGACTTACCTCTCATCCAGATAATCGCTATACCACAGCCCTCCCAAAGGAAGGCCTTGTTCAACCATATTCTTCACAATCGTATTTTCGCTAGCCCGCCGAATCGTGGCAAAACCATCGTCTCCTTTTTTCAAAATCCATACTTCTTCTGGCTCAAAAGCATCGACGAAATAGGGTTGATGTGTTGTGATAAACACCTGAGAGCCACCCTTGCGACCAGTTGCGTGCTCTCTAAATTCATAGGCCAACGATTCTAAGAGCTTATGATAAAGTCCATTTTCTGGCTCTTCAATACATAGAAATGGCGGTGGAGAGGGGTCCTCCAAAAGGAGAAGGTATGCAAATACTTTTAATGTTCCATCAGACATCTGCTGGGCATAGAATGGATCCTGAAATCCTCTGTCGTTGAACTGAAGCAAAAGCCGACCATCAGGAGTTTTTTCCGTTTTAATCTGATCGATTCCCGGTATTTTTTCTGCAATCCGGTCGAGAATGGCTTGGAAACGTTTGGGGTGTTCACGTTCCATAAATTGCACTACATTGCCCAGATTATCCCCGTGAACATTCAGGTGTTTCTGAGGTCCGGCGAGGGGTAAGCTACGTGCTGCATCCGGTGTGAAGTAACTTAAATACCAACTTTCTATAAATTTTCTGAATGCAGATATTCTTGGATGCTGTTTTAATGAACCGAGCGTTGCTATACCAAGTTTTCTCACATCTTCAAGCTCAACCATCTCAGTTTCCCTACTTTCCTCTTTGTCATGGTCTTGTTGAAAAATCGATTCAATGAATCTTTTGAGATCGATAGGCTCCTTTTCTTCATCTATTTGATGACCTTCGATTTCACCTTTCCAGACAATCCCTTTACCATCATTAAGAAGCAGAAACGAAAACGGCCATCCATGTCTCTGCCCTTTACGCCGCTGTCGCAGGCGCTCCATTTGAACATAAGGCCTTCCGGATATATCAATATCAATAGACAATTCATACGTAATGGGACGTGCATTCCAATCTTCTTTGTAGTAGACCTCAAATTCAATTGGTCCATTTTCTCCCTGAGAACGGATGTTTTCAAATCCACCACGCTCACATATGTCACAAGCATCCTCAACCCCAATCTTAAGGCAGTCAGCAAGAAATCCAAATGCATCAAAAAGCGTACTTTTCCCTACCCCGTTTTTCCCAATTACTGCTGTCATGGGTGTCAAAGGAGCAGTTTCCTGAGTGTTCCATAATTTTCCAAGCGTTACGTCTTTTAATGCCCGAAAATTCTGTATTCTAAGTCCTTCAATTTTGGCCATTTTACCTTCTTCCATGTCTTATTATTGCTTAGTCATACCACACGAGATGTTTCGGATCTTCTTCGAGGATTTTGTTAGAAATTCTGTCGATTGCACCGATGATAGTGGCATAGTTGTGTTCCTGCCAAACTTCCTTGGATTACATACAGACAGCATACAGCCTGAATCCCTTTAACTGTCAGGCAATCTTCCGATAAGTCTTGGAAAGTGAATGATGTTCAATCTTGCCGTTAAGTCAAGCAACTGTTCCGAAAGCTTCAAATTTATATTGATGATTGAAATATCACGATCATCTGTAATATCACAAAGTACAGCAGACTTCTCAGGGGCAGTTTCCCTACTAGTAGAACGATTTTGTAATACATGCCATCTACTACTTTTAGGGACTACTTTATTTTGTTTCGAACTGATATCTTTATTTATTTCCTCATTGTTTAAATTATAAATACTCAATCATTGCGGGAATAATTTGAAATTGTCTTCATTTAGTTTAATTGTTTCTCTTTGGTACAGATATCAGGGCCCTGGCAGACATATCCAGTGCTTTCATGCTTTTCAATTTGTCTGGGCGGCTCTTTCACAGGAGCCTTTTTTCAAAACATTTGTTTACACTCATTCTACCACCGGTCTTGTCCCGAAAAGGACAATTCCTTCAGTAAGGACATCAATGTAAAAAGCTTTGTTATTTTTCGCCTGTTCTTTCCATTCTGAAGTTGAAAATATTACCAGCGAGGTTTCTTTTCCCAGATAATCAGTTAAATGTAAATCCGCCCTTTTAACAGGAGCTATTGCAAGAAGGTCTATGTCACTGCTTTCGTCGTTCTCTCCTTTTGCAAAACTGCCGTAAAGGACCAGTGTACTAAGGCCGGGAAGTCGTTCCTTTACATACCCCAAAAGGTTCTTTTCTTCCAGCCAGGCAAGGTTGTAGGCGGTTTTCAGGTGCAGGAAGGCCGGGCTGTCCATGTTGGCCCTGAAAAGTATCTGGTTCTTGAATTCTTCCCTGACCAGCAGCCTTTCATTTAGGAGAAGGTCGAGGGCACGTTTAACTGTCATTGGACTGATTTTGAGTATCCTGGATGCTTCCCTGAGGTAGTACTGTTCATAGGGGTTGTTGATGAATAGTTCCAGTACTTTCAATTGTATAATTTTTTGATACAACTGTATCATATTTAAGACAATTGTATCATATTGTTAATAAGGGTTTTGGCTTTCGTGTCTATTGTAGTCATTTTGTGTTTGCTCAATGCCAGACATGCGGCTGTTGCAATAAAACGGGGATTTAAGCTGTTTACTTTTAACAGGAAGAAATTTGAGGCATTCGGGGATTTGACGCTGGTTTGATATTATACTTCAGATGTCTCATGTTCCATTTTTTCAATAGTTGAAAAAAGAAATGCAAGCAACACATCGATGGGAGCATCGTTTTTATCCGCCAATGCAGTTTCCCCCTCCCCGATACCATTACCTTTCACCCAGTTCAATAGTAGTTTACTCCTGCCGTCAAGGAAGGATATATTTTTTCCAAGAGTGGGAAGAAGGTCATCCGGCCATTGTTCAGCGTTAAATAGTTTGAGATGGACGGCCAGTGCAACACCACATTTCAGGACTATTGGCCTAGCAGATGCTGCATCTTCCAGGTGGGACCATGCGATTGAAAGTTCGTAAACTGCCATCTGTGCATTGTTACCAAGCGCGCAAAGCAGGGCTGCATGTGCCTTTTCTTCAATTCCATCATCTATTTTTTCAAGGGCAAGCAAGATATGGTCGTGAAGACCGCGGTATTGAGGTGAGTTAGAAAATGAGAGTGCTTTTTTCAACTTTTCTTCTGCTTGTTCAAACAGCGCCCTCCCCTTTTCCTTGTCCTCAGGATAGATCAGCTTTGCGAGATTCGCCAGACTATTCCCCCAGTTGTACCATGCCTCGTGCTTGTCAGGCTTATGGTGTAGTGCCTCTTTATATTTTTCAAACGCCTGTTCAAACAGCGTCCTCCCCTTTTCCTTGTCCTCGGGATAGATCAGCTTTGCGAGATTCGCCAGATCATTCCCCCAGTTGTACCATGCCTCGTACATGTCAGGCTTATGGTGTAGTGCCTCTTTATATTTTTCAAACGCCTGTTCAAACAGCGCCCTCCCCTTTTCCTTCTCCTTGGGATAGATCAGCTTTGCGAGATTCGCTAGATTATTCCCCCAGTTGTTCCATGCCTCGTACATGTCAGGCTTATGGTGTAGTGCCTCTTTATATTTTTCAAACGCCTGTTCAAACAGCGCCCTCCCCTTTTCCTTCTCCTTGGGATANATCAGCTTTGCGAGATTCGCTAGATTATTCCCCCAGTTGTTCCATGCCTCGTGCATGTCAGGCTTATGGTGTAGTACCTCTTTATATTTTTCAAACGCCTGTTCATACAGCGCCTTCCCCTTTTCCTTCTCTTCAGGATAGATCAGCTTTGCGAGATTCGCTAGATTATTCCCCCAGTTGTTCCATGCCTCGTGCATGTCAGGCTTATGGTGTAGTACCTCTTTATATTTTTCAAACGCCTGTTCATACAGCGCCTTCCCCTTTTCCTTCTCTTCAGGATAGATCAGCTTTGCGAGATTCGCCAGTTCATTCCCCCAGTTGTTCCATGCTTCGTGCAAGTCTATCTTTATCTTAACCGATTTTTCAAATGCCTCACATGCTTTTTCCCTGTTATCATTATTGTGAAAAACCACGCCCAGATTGAAAAGGGCAATGTGATCATTTACATTATAAAGATTATTCATCAGGTTATGGAAATGGTGCTGCTTAATATCTTCATCAGGAGGATAATCCTCTACAATATTCCAGAGTATCTTACAGCCAGATCGTAAAGTCCGTTCATCCATATCCCATCCGATAATATCTTCGTCCTTTAATGTGGATTCGGCTTTTTGTATTTGGGTTTTGGTCAATTGCGGTTCTTCCATTGCAGGAACGGCAGCCATTAACCTTTCACGAGTAACAATGAAATTACCTCCCAATGCAAGGAGCTTTCCCGCTTTCATCAATAATTTTGCTTCAACATTATCCAGGTTCAAGTACCGATCGATAAATGGTTTCCAGTTCTGGGTTATGATGATACCGGGGGTTCCTACGCTTTCGTACTCCGGCAGAACCTCATTTCCGGTTCCTTCTCCAAGTATTTTCATTTCATTAGGCTTCAGGTCGCGCAAATCTTCAATAACATCGTTATCATTAAGCAGACGACCACATCTGCCCAGTTGAAAAAGCGGTCCGCTTTTTGCCTTAATGAATTCATTGCCTGTTCGAATGGTTGTCAGAACACTGACTGAATTTTTTTTCTGTATTGCATCAATAACATCGGCTATCCAGGTCTTTTCTGCATACTGGTGAGCATCATCCAGAAATAGTACATAATGCTTCTTTTTCAGGTACCATGTCCTGACGGGCTGTTTCAAGTCACTCGCGGAAATACTCCCATCATATCGGGGAATGAGGATCACGAAATGTCTGGGGAGTTTTTTTACTACCTCATATGCACAGCGGGTTTTTCCCGCATCGGGTTTTGCGAGTATAGTAACATCCTTTTCATTTTTCAGTTTTTCAGAGATTTTATCTTCCACTGTCGAATATTTTCCAGATTTGGATTCTGTCTCAACCCGTTTTAAGTAGAAATCGTTGTAAAGACCTCCTGAAAGATCAAAATCTTCATGATCAATTTTAGAAGGAGATTTTACGACACGAAATTGACTTCTGAAATTCTTATTTTTCAAGTAGAGTATCCCTACCAGAACGGATAAAATAATAAAAATAGATGTACCGATAATATGTGTTATTATTCCTTCTACAATAGAATAGTAATCGATGGTCATTTAGATCAGTTCAGGTTATAATTCATTGAAAATCGTTCAATGGTATCTTATTATTTTATAAAAGGAGTATATAAGAATAGTGTTAATAATTTTCTATATTTGTAAAATTTATCATGTAAAGAGAATATCCGGATATCATAACTACGAACCAATTCGAAGTCTAAACAATATTTATAAAGTCCCCCGCCAATCTCCCATTTAACAACCCCCCATCCGGAGTAATCACCATGAACTCAAACAAGCTCACCCCAATAATAATATCCATATTAGCCATCTCCCTCTTACTGCTGATGGTATTCCCCACCATCACCGAACCCATTTCAAATCTGATCAACCAGCCCGCCCGTCCATACGACCCAACAGCCACCTACACAGGCAGCGACCTGCTAATCCTGGCCCCACGTGTAATGTTCACAGGCGGAGAATCAGCCATCACCATAGCAGCCACAGACAAAGGCGCACCCGTAGAGCAAAGCATCAGCTTCATGCTCGTGGACGCCGCCGGCGTTGCGACCAGACTCACCAGCGGCTCCACCGGTCCCACAGGTCATGCCGTGGCAACCTTTGACGTGCCAGAACTTGAGCAGGGTACCTACACACTGGTGGCACAGCCCGCAGGCTCCAATGCCACCTTCAACGGCAGTGCCAGGATAGCCAACAGCAGCGCCCTGTTCCTTGAGACAGACAAGCCCATCTACAAACCCGGACAGACCATCCACGGGCGCATCCTGTCCCTGAACAACAACCTGATACCAGTATCAGGCCAGTGCACAATTGAGATATCGGATGCCAAAGGCATCAAGATCTTCAAGGAGACCCTGGACACCAACGAATACGGCGTAGCATCCTTTGATATGCCACTGGCCAGCGAAGTGAACCTCGGTACCTGGAAGGTCAAAGCCGAGATGGGCCAGGCCCAGACCCAGCTTGACCTGAGGGTCGAGAAATACGTACTCCCTAAGTTCCAGGTCGATGTGACCACACCCAGGGACTGGTTCCTGGTGGATGACCCCATAACCGGCACAGTAGATGCAAACTACTTCTTTGGCAAGCAAGTGGAAGGCAGGGTCAGTGTAGTTGCCTCCAGGTACGTTGGAGTATGGGAGGAATATGCCACATATGAAGTGGAACTGAAAGACGGGTCCGCAGAATTCGAACTCCCGGAAGCCGGATGGGTAGCCGGCACCTACGGTGCCGGGGGCATGGGCAGCCTGACCCTGAATATCTCGGTGACAGATACCGGGAACCACACCGAAACCACTACCAAACTGTTAAAGATCACTGAATCACCTGTAGTACTCCAGATCATACCCGAATCCAGGCTGGTCAAGCCAGGCATGCCCTTTAATATATTGGTTGTCACTGAAACCCCTGACGGTGAACCCCTGGAGCAGGAAGTGGAGATCGAAATTGAATTTGTGGATACGAACTACAATTACCAGACCCAGTCCTCCACCGTGACCACCAGTAACGGTGTAGCTCTTGCCGAATTCCAGGCACCTGAGGATGTCCGGAACGCATATATCCATGCCAGTTCTGGCGATGCATCCCAGAGCATGAACCTGGGTGCCGTTTATTCGCCAAGTGGCAGTTTCCTGCACCTGGTACAGGATGGCGGCGGCATCCCTGAAGTTGGAGATACCATCAGTTTCATTGTTTACAGCACCAACCCGGGTACTGTCTATTATGATGTCATGGCAGGCGGCAGGACAGTGTTCTCTGCCACAAGCAGTGAGCGCAACATCAGCCTGACAGTCACACCCCAGATGAGCCCCAAAGCCAAAGTGGTGGCCTACATCATCAATCCAAACAGCGAAGTATCGGCAGACACCCTGCCATTTGACGTGATAATGGAAGCACCTGTTGACCTGCAGGTTTCGTTCGACCAGGACGAAGTTGAACCCGGCGGCGATGTGAGTGTGAATTTCGATGCCGGCTCCAGGTCAATGATAGGATATTCCATAGTGGACGAATCAGTGTTCGCCCTTAGTGAGGGACGGCTGAACCTCCAGCAAGTATTTAACGAACTGGAGCAGCGGTTCATGGAACCACAGGCTGAAGCACATCCAGAGTACTGGACCCCGGTTCCAATGGGTGCACAGGATATTATCGAAGAGGCGGGCCTGCAGGTACTGAAATCCCCAAACCTTGACGTACCTGAACAGGTGCACGAACCGGAAGTAGAAGGCGGGATGCGCAAAGGTGGTTTCTTTGGAGATGTGATGGTGATGGAAGAGGCCATGGACTCCGCGCCTGCGCCCCAGGCAACGGGCGTACCTACGGCTGCACCCATATCTCATGACCAGGATGAACTGGCCGAAGTGGAGCGGGTCAGGCAGTTCTTCCCAGAGACCTGGGTATGGGAGCCCGAACTGCTCACCGATGGCTATGGCAGGGCAGAAGTTGACCTGACCGCCCCTGACTCCATTACCACATGGAGACTCCATGCAGTTTCCTCATCCCCTGATGGTTTTGGCATTGCAGAGACCGGCCTGAAGGTGTTCCAGGACTTCTTTGTAGACCCTGACCTGCCCTATGAAGTGACAAGGGGAGAGGAGTTCCCTGTCACTGTACAGGTGTATAATTATCTGGATAAGGAACAGCAGGTGACTGTTACACTGGCCAGCACCAACTGGTTTGATATTATCGGCAGCAGTAACAGCCAGATAAGCGTCTCTGCCAACAGTGTGCAACCTGTCAGCTTCACTATCAGGCCCACACAGGTGGGTACACAACTGGTAGAGATCACAGGCCAGACCACGTCCCGCGCTGATGCTGTAAAGAAAGAGATCATTGTTGAGCCTGAGGGGACCCGGCGTGAGATAGTGATAAACGGCATCCTGCAGAACCAGGATGTGATACTGGATGCGGCCCTGCCACATGGTATTGTCGCCGATTCGGGCAAAGTACTGCTCACCTTCACCCCATCCCTGGTGGCGCAATCCATCAGCGGCGTGGACGACCTGTTGGGTATGCCTTACGGCTGCGGTGAGCAGAACATGATGTTCTTTGCCCCGGATGTGGAAATACTGCGATACCTGAAGACATCCGGCCAGACCAATCCCGAGATACAGGCCAAAGCCGAGTTGTTTATCATTACCGGGTACCAGCGTCAACTGACCTACCAGCACAGGGACGGTTCGTTCTCAGCATTCGGGGACAGCGACCCTGTAGGCAGCCTGTGGCTTACCGCTTTTGTGCTCCAGTCCTTCAGTAGTGCCAGGGATGTGACCACCATAGATGATTCGGTACTGAATGGGGCTGCTGACTGGATCGTTAACCACCAGAACCAGGATGGTTCCTGGGACCAGATAGGGTTCGTGCACCACCAGGAGATCTTAGGTGGAATGAGCGGCAAGTACTCGCTGAGTGCTTACACAGCACTGTCACTGCTGGAATACGGCAGGGCTAGTGGCCCGCTTGACAATGCACAGGAATTCCTGGAGGATAACCTTGACGACCAGCAGGACGACCCCTATGCACTGGCACTGGCTGCACTGGTACTGGAACGCATGGGCAGCGACCGGGCAGATGATGCACTTGACATGCTTATGGACCTGGCACAGCAGGACGAGAACGGCATGTACTGGGAACTGGAACCTGCTGTGGAGCCAATGAGGGAAATGTACTGGCAGCCCCCTTCCAGCAAGAATGTTGAAGTGACTGCATACGGCGCACTTGTACTTATCGAGCACAGGGACGCCAGTGCCAATGAAGTCCTGAAATGGCTATCTGCTCAGCGCAACAGCCTTGGCGGATATGGCAGCACCCAGGATACGGTATTGGCATTCAAGGCACTGATGACGGCAGCCGCTACCCAGGCAAAGGATACGGATGCCACGATAACTGTCACAGTAGATGGAAAGAAGATCACCCAGGTCAGCGTGGATGCCGGTAACTACGATGTGCTGCAGATTGTGGAAATCCCTGGATCCGCAGAATTAATTACACTGAGCATATCAGGCAAGGGCGATATCAATTACCAGCTTGTCAAGCGGTTCAATGTGATACTGCCTGTTGAACCTGTATTCACTGACCTGGAGTTTGAAGTGGAGTACGATGCTACGGATGTGGCAGTGAACGACATCGTTGATGTTCATGCAAGGGTGAACTACACTGGAAGAGCCAATTCAACAGGCATGCTTATCCTGGATGTGGCAGTACCTACAGGCTTTGCTCCAGTGGTATCTACACTGGATGAATTAAAAACGGATGGTCTTATCAGCAGGTACGAGATAGCGGGCCGCAAGATCATCCTGTATGTGGATGACCTGCCAGGAGGTGAGGAACTTTTGTTCGATCTTCAGGTGCAGGCACAGTTCCCTGTAAAGGCTATAATACCCGACAGCAGTGCCTACTCCTACTATAATCCGGAGATAAAGGCAGAGTCCAGAGGCCGGGAGATCGTGGTAGTATAGAAAATTTATAAGGTACTGATCGCTGGCGTGCGCAGGAATATGAGTATATGGAGTTGTGCCATGTGTACTGTAACAAACCCGCAAAATAAGCGGGTTTGTTTACTTATATACGTTCCTTCGGTGTCCGATTCGCAAATCAATTTTCGTTTAGCCATATTCAACTAAGTTATCCATGTTTTTATTAAAAAATGTTACGAATTAATTTGAAATGGATACTGTACCCGGGTAAAAACTTGTCCCAATTTTTTTCACACAATTGAAGCGAAAAGTACCCTGCTCACAACCATGGAAATTGTAAAGACCAAAATCGACAAAGGCAGCCCCTTTCCAAGTTCATACATGAATTGGGCTTTGTCCCCGCCGTATTCAATACCCCCTGCAAACCTGATCAGGATAACAACCAGTATGATAATATAAAATCCTACTGCCAGCATGAACACATCAGGTGGGATGCTCTGTTCCATCCCACCCCCCACATCTGACATGATAGATGAAATACTGATATCATCAGGCAGCCTGCTAAACTCGTGTGAAATATCTTGCAGTATCTTCTGGATAACCTCTGAAAGGGCCAGGGTTACACCTGCGATCAGGGGGGCAAATATTATAGCCGTCGTTTTCATTGTGGATGTCACATCATACAGTGAGCTTTTAATATTATCCTCAACATCTTGCAGCTCTTTCAAGTGGTCTGCCAGTTTTACAATAGCAACACCGGCTGCCTCATGACTTTTATATACACTTTCGGTAAACAGCCGCATAGTGGTGTGCACCCGCTCTGAATATATATTCCTGAACGCACCGTACTCCTGGTCAAAGATTGCACCTGCCAGCGTTGTCCTGAGAAAAGAGATGTTCTGCGCCACGTTCTGGAATGCTTCTCCAATGCCGGTACCCTTCATGGTCTGGGCGGTTTGCATAAAGGCCCATTCCGGGGAGCGGCCCTCACTGATCCGGCGTCCCAGCACGAACAGGGCATCTGCAAACTGGCGCTCTATCTCCTTAATCTCATCCCTGATACTTTTATATGGTGCATAGACCATGAATGCATATATGGATATCAGGGCTGTGACACCCCAGATCACTGGGAACGAAACAGGCACGAGTCCGGTCATCACACCTGTACTTACAATGCCACCCGGATTGCCCAGTTGCAGCCAAATATACCCGGATGCACCAATCAATACCGCTACTGTTACTGATAATATCATTGTACTACGTCTGGTACTCCTGATGTTTACAAGGCGCGGGTGTTCATCCGGGATATTGGGCGGCGAGAAGGCAGCAGGACGCTGAAGCAATATATACTCGGCATATGCAAAAGTGGCCAGCGGCAGGATCAGGTCATAGAGCAGTATAAGGGTAATGGCATTGATACGCACTCCCACAATGCTCACAGCAGGAAGTAGCGCCACCAGTGCCAGCGGGATCAGGATAAAGATGCTGTACAATACATAGGTGGGTGTCTTAAGCCTGGCCGCAAACCCTTCCATCATATGCCTGGTACCCTCCAACACAATATCCAGGCTCTTGTTCAGTGTCATCACACGCTGTGCTTCATCAGGCTCATTTGTACTGCTCTTAACCAGGTACAGTGCACGCTTGAAGTACTCACTATTCTTACCCCATTGATTGGCAAAGGCTATGAGGGCATCATCGATGTCGGTGTATACTCTCACATGCATATCCCAGATCAGTTTACGCAGGTCCCGGGCCAGGGGCCTATCTGAATTGGCAGCTGCAAAAGAGATCGCACGTTCCATGTTCGATACTAGTTTCATGCTCATGACAACGTACGATAGTATCTCAGGGATATCTCCCAGGGAGTGTATTTTTTCGAACCTGGCATGGATCTTGGGATATTCGCTGAGATAAAGCAGCAGGGCTGAAGGTATGAGCACAGTGGTCATTACCATGAAGATTATGGTCGTGGAGTCGAATACCATGAACTTGAAAAGTACAAGGTCTATGACAATAAGCAGTATAAATGAGATTAAAGCACCCGATATAGCCAGTATTTGGGTTTCGTAGGGTTCAACATCAAATCCGCAAAAATTCAGGCTATCCATGAATTCCTGACTGACAGAGGCTTCGCTTTTCTTTTTAAAGCGTTCAAGGTCGCCTACAAGCCAGCCACAGTAGTTGACTGAGTGCTTACATGCAGTTGAGTACCAGTTGCCAGTAATTGTATCTCACCTGGGCTTAGGTGGAATTGGATGTATATAAACACAGTGAATGTTGGAACATTTTCTTGTTGATCTGATAATATTATTTCTCTTCGAATCAATTGGGTAGTGCATTCAGCTCGGTTTAGGAGATAAACTCCTGCAAGTCTTCTTATATAATTAGTGAGTTTGTTACCGTATTGGCTTTTACATCGCGGTATCCAAGACTTTCTTTAAAAAACGGAATTAAAAACTTATCTTGCAGGTGTATTTCGTTCATTATTCATCTCGTTGATAAAAAACAATGCCTATGCGCTGGATATGATCAATTAAGTTCACATTATCAATGTGCTTGAAAAGAGAAAGATCGACGGAGTAAGGCAGCAGCAAATCATCTATCTGTGTTTCAATGCGGGTAAGTTGTATATGGCTTAGCGCATCCCCAATCAACGTTAAATCAATATCCGAACCACTTTGGTAGTTGCCCTTAGCGCGAGAACCATAAAGCACGACTTGTTCAATATCCGGATACTTGGAAAACACCGTATTGATGCGATTAATGGTGCTTTCCTGTAGACCAAAACGGGGAGCGATTTCAGTGAGCATCCTGTAAACTCCGCATTTTTTCCTGAAGCATAACAAACAAAGTAAAGAAACGCCCGGTAATATTGGTAGCAATCGCCTGTGCAGTTTCCTGGTTATAGGTATGGCTGGTTCGATTGCGATCTCTAATCATATCCATCCAGCTATCGCCATCCTGGATCAATTCCAGCTTAAAGGCTTCGCGCGTCGCATCACGCGAGCCATGTATATTGAGGTTTCCCTGTTCGTGCAAATAATCGCGCAGCACATTCCACGCGAGTTCATGGGTGTATTTAAAGGCTTGAATTAGGCCTTGCTCCTCCAGCTCATTCAGTTCACCTTTATTAATAAATTTTGTAAGTTGCGCCAGGGCTCTTTGGTAATTATCAAAACGCTGCACCCAGCGAATATCATCTTCATGTTTCATCCTGTCATGCCTCCTTGTTATTGCCAGTAATCAGAGAGTTTGTTACCGTATTGGCTTTTACCTTGCGGTAACCAGGGTCGTCTCTAAAAAACGGAATTAAAAACTTATCTTGCAGGTGTAGTTCGTTCATTATTCATTCACCTTATGTTCATTGCGTGTGATATAGCGTTGTTTGGGACTTTTTGGTTTATCAGGGATGGTGAGGGCGAGTTTTCCTTCTTTGATAAGAGGATTCAATATTTCTTTTCGGAAATAGTCACGATTTTTAAGGTCAAGAAATGACTGTATCTCATTACGGCTTCGTGGCTCTATACAGAATTGGAGCACTTTTTCAGCTTGCATGGTAGCATGCATGGTAGCTTGGTCGGTTAAAGCAGTCTGACCACTTGTTTGACCACCTGTCTGACCACCCTCTAGGCTCTCCTCAAAGGGAAAAATGATGCGAATAAAGTTTGGAGTAAATGTGAATATAGAGCGCGGGTATTTGCGCAGAATGCGCGGTACTCCAGATTCAAGGTATTCAACCATTTCAAGGTCTTTAAAGATCCGCATCAGTTCTTTGTTACGCGGAACTGAGTATCCCATAAAAAATTCGTTTTCATCGAATTCCGGCACAAGTCCACCTGCAGACGTTATCTCCAAGCGATCAGGGAAGAGTTCAAACTTGGGCGGTATTTCATTGGCATAATTGTTGTGGATCATGGCATTGATGACAGCTTTACGAAGTGCAACCGGATCAATAAGTTTGCGCTCCTGTCGTTTTTGAGGAGTGATTTTGGCAAACGTTTTGTTTTCGATCTCCAGTTTAGCCAGAACCTGTTTGGTTGCTTTGATAAGAGAACAATATCCGTATTCCTCATTCTCGATCAGATCAACACGGTCAAGACTGGAATATTTTGCAACCTTTATGGAAAGTCCATTTGAATCTGAGAGCAGATAAGCGGCATAGTTGAAATCACCGTCTTCGGTAAGTAGTTCCAGATTGTGGGCAAATTTGTCGTTCAGTTTAAAAGGTGTCTCGCTGTAATAGATTTTTAACTGCTCAAAGGTCAGATCTTTCTTGCGAGACTTTATTGTCCCGATGGAATTACGAATCCTGCGGGAAAAGAGATCCTCGATCATGCGTAACGACATCGGTTCTGATGCACTGCCAATCCGAATAAAACAGCCTCGTTCAGACATACCCTGTTTTCTTAAGTAATATGGTTTTTCAGAACCGCTGGCAACGGTGATCTTGATAACTGTTTTAGCATCGTGTTGTTCAGCAATGACATCGAAGAGACCCAGAGCAGAGGGCATAATATTGTTTTTGATACGATCTTTTATCTTAAGTTGAACCGCATCGGGATTTGACACTCCCACTACCTTGCCGGTAGCATCGTCAACTCCAATATAAATGTAGCCACCTTCCCGATAATTAAGAAAAGCCACAACTTCTTTTTCAAGAGAATCGTTGAGCTTTCTTTTGAGTTCAATTCGATTTGATTCTTTCATTGAGGCACCTTGATTTTATCTGATGTTACATTATTAATCAGCCATTGTATGATGTTATTGTTTTTCTCTTGTTTAATTATAATATAACACTGATTTGGACTAAAGAATTTATCAATTATTCTCATCGCCACCCCCCTCCAATATCTGATATAGCTCATTCATCTTTCGTCTTAGCACTTCACGTGGAATCAGCATTGTCTCATATTCCGATACAACAGCGGGAGAAAATGAACGACTGAGTGCATACTTGACAACCTCATCATCCTTTTCCCGACAAAGAAGAATACCTATTGAGGGATTTTCATGTTCGAATTTCACGTCACGATCAAGTGCTTCAAGATAGAACTCCAACTGTCCCAAATGAGCAGGTCTGAATTTATCCACTTTTAACTCAAAAACAACCAGACAATTCAAATTGCGGTGATAAAATAGTAGATCAAGATAGAAATCGTCGTTTCCCACCTGTAAGCGATACTCCTCTCCGATAAATGCAAATCCACCACCCAGTTCAAGTATAAACTTTTTCAGCGATGCTATAATCGCTTTTTGTAGATCTTTTTCGGAGTGTTCTGCGGGAAGATTGAGAAAATCAAGCAGATAGCTGTCACGAAATACTGATTCTGTTTCTTGAGGTAGTTTTTTGACGGTTTCAGACAATTTGCCATTAGCAAGCATCGCTCGTTCAAAAGTACCGCTACTTATCTGCCTCTCCATCTCCCTGACTGAAAGACGGTTTTTTGTAGTTAAATGGAGGTAAAATGCTCGCTCTTCATCCGTTTTACAACGAGAAAATATTGTCCTGTTATGTGTCCATGACAATTCTCGCCACAGTGAGGCGAGTTTTTGATTTTCCGCATAGGTCTCATAAAATTGCTTCATTCTCCAAATATTGGATGCAGTAAATCCTTTAATGTCGGGATGTTCTCGTTGAATAAATAAAGATAATTCCTTAACCGTTGATTTCCCCCAAACTTCCTGATCAACTTTTTTCGAGACATACTCTCCCACACGCCAGTAAAGTTCAACAAGAGTTCTGTTTACGGTAGCAAAAACATGATTCCTGGAATCCTGAATAAGAGTCAGTATTGTCTGAAACGATTCCTGTTTTTGTATATCCATCATGCCACCTTAATTTTACCTGTAACAACATCATTAATTAAAGTTTTGCGCAGTTCTTTGAGTTTATCGATCTGGGTGTTGATGGCTTCAACAATGCGGTCAATGTGGGCGGTTTTGGTGTCGAGGTAATCTACTATTGCTCGTTGCTCTTCAATATCACCAAAGGCTATCGTAAAGTTTTGAAACATTGGCATTCTTAGAGAGTCAACAGTGGATTTAGCATTAAGACGAAGAGCATCTTTATGAAAGTTTTCTCTCATATAATAGAAAACGAATTTACCAATAACACCTCTAAAGTTGCTTATTTTGTATACGCGCTGATGATAATCAAATTTACAGTTCACATAATGGAATACTTTCCCAACACCAACGCCATCGCCAGCAGTCAATATTGCCTCGCCATCAAAAGAGTATGAATTAATTCGTTCCATGGTTTGAGAGCGAACGAAAAATGGATAGGCACCTTCTTCGACACTATCAATAGTGTCTTTTCCCCCAGTCTTTATATAAGCGAGGTTCTTCAGTCTATTAACCTTCCAGTGCTCAGGTACATCTCCCAACCAATCAACCCCGCTATCTTTCATCGCCACGGTTTTATTCAAACCACGGGTGACGGTTTCGTTAATGAGAGATTGTTTGAGCTTGCCATATTGAATCGCCTTTTGGGTGAGCAGGTCTATTTTGCAATCAATCTGCGTGGTTTTGGTGTCGAGGTAATCGACTATGACTTTTTGTGTATCAAATGGTGGCACTGGAACCGTTATTGCACCAAATTTATCAAAATATAATCTAAGCCTCATATCCATAATGCCACGCGATGACTTTTTAAAAATTTGCTTGGATTTTTCGATTCTAAATAAATATGAAAAAAATCTTTCATCAATCCCATAATCAAGTTTTCTCAAAATATCGTAAGCTGGGCTAGCAACACCGTTGTAGTCTGACAAACCAATTGCCCCCATCCAAGCTAAAAGTTTATTAACGACGATATCGCCCTTTTTTACGATCCAGTAACCATCCGTAGAACTTGCTTTATTACCTCGTGCTTCTAAATCCTTGCGAGGTCTAACTCCTATGTGAGTGTAAAGAGACAACAACTCAAAATCGTTATTATCTGGAGCTTTATTTGTCACAAGCCTAAATAAATCTTTTACTCTTTTTTCAGTCCATTTAGAAGGAAGATGTTCAAACCATTCGTTATGACTCACCCCATAATTTTCATATGGTTGAGAATGTAACTTCATAGCAACATTCCCTCATCAAGCATCTTCAACTCACCATCAAGCGCATCGATCTCAGCCAGAATATCCACCACTTTGCGCAGCTTTTCCGGCTTGTAAAAGATCTTGTTAAAATTAAGCTCCACACCCACCACATTTTCAAAGTATCTAAATGACTTGGTGATGTATTTCGCCATAAATTCTGCAATCACTACAAGGTTTTCGGCTTCGTCTTTATGAAAAGGTATAATCTCGTAATCTTTCTGGTAATCTGGTGTTAGATCAACGCTGATCTCGATGCACTCTGGCTGTTTTTTGCTTGCTTTTTTATAGGCAGATTTCACTACGATCTTTCCGCAGCCCAGACACTCTTTTTTACCATTCACTTCTTTGATCAGGGTTTCTTGCCCGCCATCATACCAATACTGTGCCTTAACAGTGGTGATCACAAGTGGCTGTTCTTTGTAATCCAGCGATGCAATGAATGGTTTGATGTCCTGTGCAAAAGCATCGGCCAAAGAATCGTATTGAGTGGAATCAAATGACATAATCAAAAACTCACTCAGTTCGCGCTCGCCGTTGGCAAGTCTGGTTGGCGTAAGCTTTTCACTCTTCTTGCCTTCCTTTAACTTCGTTTCAAAACTGTTGCCGTATTCATCCACATTAGTAAGCATGATAGCCTGTTTGTTGAAGTAAAAAAACTCCTTGTCGAATACCCTGGCGTAATCATTGTCCTGGTACTTTGTGAGTGCATCAACAATCTCTAAACGGCTGGCTTCATCTACTTCTCTGCGCTTGGAACCTTTGCTCTTTTTCAGTGGCTTAAATTTATCACTGGCATTGATCAGCATCACTTTATCTTTCTGCTCTGGCTGTTTGTTCTTATTCAGCACCCAGAGGTAGGTGTAAATACCGGTGTTGAAAAACTCATCTGTCGGTAACTGGATCACCGCTTCCACAATGTCGCTATCAAGCATCCATTTGCGGATATTGCTTTCTGACGAGCCCGCATCGCCACTAAACAAGGTGGAACCGTTGTGTACCACTACCCCCATGCCGACTGCATCAAGCTTGGAAATAAGATGCTGCATGAATAAAAGTTGCCCATCTGAGACCGATGGCAGGAATTTAAATCGCTCTGTTTTGTCATTGTTAATGTCTTTTTGGTACCCCTTCCAGCTCAAGCCATAGGGCGGATTGGCAACGACCACATCAAACTCTTCGTTGTAGAACTTATCCTCTACCAAGGTATTACCATATTCTATTTTAGAATCAAGTCGAAAGCGACTTTCAATTTTAGCAAGAGCGTAAAGCGGGTCGTTCCAGTCCTGACCATAGGTCTGGGTGAGGCGTTTGAATTTTTGATTTATGCGGTCTTCAACCCCAAACAACAAGTTGCCGCCGCCACAGGTACAGTCGTATATTTTAAGCAGTGTATCGGCCTCTTTAATTTTGGAAGCTATGATTTCAGCAATCAACGAAATCACATCATCCGGGGTGTAATGCTCCCCTGCTGTTTCCGCCGAAATGTCTGCCCATTTGCGCTTGATGTGTTCTTCAAGCGTGGTGATTTCGGAATTGTCAAATGGTTTGAGGTCGATCTCCGCCCATAGTTTGGTGTAGCCCATCAGCACTTTTTTAGCTTTTAGCGTGCTAATCACCCCCTTAATATCAAGGAATTTCTCGCCTTCATTGACATCCACCCCAAGCAAATCTTTTGTTTCACCATCAAAACCATTGAGATAAGCATCAAAATCAATATCGAACGACTTATCATTTTTGCAGATATCGGTTAAGGTCTTGTTGTGCTCAAAAATATATAGGTTGTAGCCTTGCCCCTGATCTTTAATCATATCGTACAGGTCATCTTTGTCGATATTGGCAAAAGCTTCTTCTCCAATTTCAGCTTTTAAACCATCAAACATTCTAACAAGACGGCTTTCAATCATAGCAAGGGCAAAAAATGGCATCATATATGATGGCCATTCGGATTCTTTGATACCACTGCCGCGTAACAAATCTGCGGTTGCCCATATTTTTGATTCGTATTGGAGTATATTCATTTAGTTTAGTCTCTTTCTCCATTAAAATTTTTTAAATGTTCAGGTTGAGTTAAACATAACGGTTTTTATAATTTTATTAAAACATAGTTTTAATACAAAACATTTGCTAAAATTTATTTGTTATGTTTTTCAACAAACCAATTTTTTTCACTGATGCCTGTGCCTTTTCCATACGATTTCGGTGTCCGGTCTTCTGTGATGGGGATGTACCGTGGTTGCATGAAATAATGCTGAAAAATTAGCTCCCTCAAAATCTGCTTTATCTCAAAATGTTGCATTTTTCAAAATAACATTTTTTTGAAAATATATATTTGTAAAATTAGCTGAATCAGGAGGAAAATAAAAACCACTAAAGTCAATTGAATCTTCTTCTGTTTCTAATAATTCATTTATACCACTGTTAAATTCATCAACATTTTTATCATCATCTTTTAAGTGGAAAATACAATAATCACTGTCTACTAGACTTTCATGTGGACATTTATAATCCATTTCATCTGAATAATCACACATCATTTAAGAAAATATATTAGTTACTATTCAGCCATCCTTAACACCGGATGTAGATGGCGAAAATCCACTTTTTTGTGTCAATGGTAATACATTTTTTAGTTTTTAATACTGAGTCCAAGTCCATCGATTTCAAAGGTTTTTGACAATTCTGTGCAATTATCTATTTGTGGACTATTCAGTCTAACGATAACGTTTATGTATGGCTGAATAGTTACATATATTAAATGTATCTAAATTTTCCAGA
>Ga0255367_1053_pt1 | contig 31662 bp, 34 predicted proteins | sample ANMaggSeSYBR01D8_FD_182098 | JGI IMG/M metagenome (GOLD analysis project Ga0255367, IMG submission 182098) | Sediment cell enrichment communities from methane seep in Santa Monica Basin, California, United Staets - ANME aggregate JGI... | ecosystem: Environmental > Aquatic > Marine > Cold seeps >... | reverse complement strand
CGAATGTGCAAAAGAACATTCTGGATATGTTCAATTGCAAATATTTGGGAATGAAGAATCACTTGAAATCGATTGGGGTTAAGAAGATGTAGAACAGATTTGAAAATTGATGTGGTCCACTGATATGGTTTTTAATTCATTGTGACGAAGATGGGTTAATAGTGATACAAAACCTATTCCAATAACCATTACTAATACTGCAAATATTCTTCCCATATTAGTTTCAGGATATGTATCTCCATAACCAACTGTTGTGACTGTTGTAATAGCCCACCACAAACCATATGAAAAATCTCTCTGTTCTAACCAACTAAAAGCAATACCCGATGCGATAATAAGAAATACTGTGATTATTGTCACATAATGTAATGAATTTTTTTCGAATAGACCTAAAATCGGCTTAATCCCTCTTTTTAAAGCAATTAAAATTCTAAGACTTCTAAATGCCCTTAATGCTCTCAAAGCTCTAATTGAAGCAAAGCCCTGGGGAGCTATTAGTGGTGGAGACAACAATAAAATTAGTAGATTTAACCAACTTCTTTTAGTATAACTAACTTTGTCATTGTATAAACTTACTAAAATTAAATATTCAAAAAGAAAAGCAAACCAAATAATGTCATCTATCATAGTTGCAATAGACACTATTTGTGCATTTGTTGATAATATTTCAAGTTCAACAAACACAATAGGAATTATTATGATAGCGAGAACAATCATTGGTGTTTCTATTGTTTTCTCCAATTTCTGTGCAAATTCATCTTTATTTATCATAATTTCACAATTTAAAATTGAAACATAATTACCTCAATTAATCTCCCATTTTATACATTAGATATTTGATTAAAAGATTTTTATACCTATAAATATCTGCTTAAAGTGGGGTGAAATAAATATTGTGACATTACATAATCTCAAATCAAATTATGGGACTATAAAAAGAGTTTTCAGCATAATCGGTATACTTCTTCGCGAAGTCTGGAGCAGCAGGAGGATGCTTATGGACTTTGTATTTCGGTAGACCATCTCCATTTTCGAGTATGTCCTTATATGTCAACCCTGTTTATCCTGTCTGGAATTATCCTTTTCTTTAAGAGAAAACATCCTTTGGCAAATATAACCAGGAATAAAATGATCAAAAACAAACATTATTTACTTTCAACCCATTAACATGGTACAGATGATACACAAGCAACTCAGCGACCTTACAATCCAGGAATCACAGCGCCTGCTTGACAGGGCAGGCGGAATACAGGATGTCACCGACACCGTATCCGGAATCCTTAAGGATGTGAAGAACCAGGGCGATACCGCAATCCGGCAGTACACAAAACAATTCGATGGTGTTGACATTGATGAGATCGAAGTAGATAATAACACAATAAAGGCCGCCCTGGATACAGTCTCCCCCAATCTCATTGAGCACCTGGAGGTTGCGGCAGACAACATCAGGACGTTCCACAGGGCACAACTGGGCGAATCACAGTGGTTCATGGAATCCTCACCCGGTATCATGCTGGGACAAAAGACCACACCACTGGCCGTGGTTGGCGCATATGTACCAGGCGGCAGGGCTGCATATCCATCCACTGCACTGATGACCGTAATACCGGCAAAGGTTGCAGGTGTGAAGAAGGTAGTCGTATGTACTCCGCCCGGACCTGATGGGGTAAACCCGCTAACACTGGCTGCGGCACACATTGCAGGAGCTGACCATATCTACCAGGTAGGCGGAGTGCAGGCCGTGGGTGCCATGGCCTATGGTACTGACTCTGTTTGGGCAGTTGATAAGATCGTGGGGCCCGGGAATGTGTATGTGACGGCTGCCAAGATGATGGTCAGGGACCATTGCGAGATAGATTTCCCTGCCGGGCCCAGTGAAGTGCTTATCATAGCCGATGACACAGCAGAGCCTGGATTCATTGCTGCTGATATGCTGGCCCAGGCCGAACATGATCCCAATGCCATATCTGTACTGGTGACCACATCAACGGATGTGGCATCAAAGGTGAAGACCAGCCTACAGGAAATGGCAAAAACCGCAAAGAGAAAGGAGATAATTGAGCAATCACTTGAGAATGCTGCCTTACTTGTTGCAGATTTGATAGACGATTGTATTGATTTTTCAAACAGGTTTGCGCCTGAACACCTGGAAGTCATGACCGCTGATGATGATAGGGTGCTTAAAGAGATTACCAATGCAGGCTCCATATTCCTTGGTCAATATACCCCGGTGTCAGTAGGGGATTATGCATCAGGTACCAATCATGTGCTGCCCACTGCCGGGTACGGCAGGATATATTCAGGGCTGAACGTTGACCACTTTATCAAGAAGTCTACTATCCAGAAGCTGAGCAGGGAAGGACTGGCCGGACTTGAAAGTACTATTACATCACTGGCTGAGGCCGAGGGTTTACATGCTCATGCCGAGGCTGTGAGAAAAAGGCTGGATTGATGTACCAAAACAGAACTTGGTGTATCAAAACAGAACTTGATGTATTCAATGAATTGTTTCACAGCAGTTTGTGGGTCTTTGTCTGTTCCGTTTTTTTTGTAGTATCCTGAATTTCAAAGTGTTCATGCCAGATATGAACACCCGTATCTACTCACCAGACCCAAGCAGCCATTTCCAGATAGGAACATACGTTATCCCGTCTTCTGATCTTTCAATATTCATTGTAAGCAGTATCAGTTCTGAAACTCTTCCCTTAAAGTATTCTTTAAATTCAAGCAATGCTTTGATCTCTCTTTCATCTATAACATCAGTGTAAGTGACATTAATTCCAGTCAGGGTATTATCCCTATTCCTTACAACAAAATCCACCTCTCTGCGACCTTTCCAGTAATATATATCAAGATCTCTTCTTTTCAGTTCGATAAAAGTGCTGTTCTCTGCAAGTCTACCTTCGTCAGATGAGAATTTGAAAGACGCCGCATTCCGAAGACCATTGTCAATGCAATAAATTTTTCTTGGTTTCTGGATGGCTAATGACGTTTTTATGGAATACGAAAAAAAGTTAAGTTGGTAGATAAGGTACGCCTGTTCCAAATATAGGAGATATTCCTTTACACTACTTACAGACAACCCTATTGCTTTTGATATTTTCATGTAGCTCAACAGGGATGAGATATTTGTAAGGGAATAGTTCGCCAGTTCGATCATTTTTGAACTTTCCCTTATTTTTTTGCTCACTACGATATCCCGCAAAAGGATGCTGTCGAAGTATTCATATAGCCGCATGTGGTTTATATCCGCATCATCTCCCAGGACAACCTCGGGAAACCCACCATTGTTCAGGTAGTTCAAAAAATGGTGAACAACTTCACTTCTTTGCACATCTGTGTCTTTAAGCTCGAACCCCACAAATCCCAGATATTCCCTGAATGATAACGGATAAACGGTCTTTGAGATGATCCTGCCAGTTAGCAGTGTTGGCAGCTTATCAGAAAGCATCGAACTATTTGAACCGGTTATTACGAATTTGATATCAGTGTCATAGAGGTCGTAATATTTTTTAAGCCATTTTTCCCAGTTTTCTATGTTATGGATCTCGTCTAAAAATATGTACTTTTTACCTGCCGGATTTTTTATTTCAATGTAGTTCTCGAATATCCTGTCAAGTATGCTGATGCTTTTATCTTCGAACGGTTCATCCAGATTGAAATACAGTATATTTGTCGGAGCAATCCCGTTCTCGATCAGGTGATCTATTAGCTGGTATAGTACTGTTGATTTTCCACCCCTGCGTACACCGGTTATGCAGATGATCTCTTTTATGTCCAGCAGCTTTGTGATGTTGCCCAGTGTTTCAGGTCTTAAAATACGTGTTTTTGATTTGGGGACCCTGCCATATAGCCCCCATGGATTCCATCGTTTTATTATTTCCTTCATATCATTATATTTGGTATTTAACTGCATAAAACCTTCTGTTATAATGGAAGGTTTTTGTATCAAAGCCACATACATAATGAAAGGTTTGATGAATAAAATCCACCATCGTAGTGGAGATTTAATCTGGATAAAGCAAAAACCTTGATTGTTTTAATAAGAAGATATTGTTTATCGAGTGAAAGTGGAAAGTTGGGTTTTAGGCAAAAATACCGAAATGTTTAGTAATTCAGTAAGTGAATATATGGAAATGGTTGCTGGAGTGATGTCAAATGTTGTGTATGGAAAGTAATATTTGGTCCTGATAAAAAATGAGATTGAGAGGCATTGAACCCTTCAAAATTCTCCACTCTTATTTCCTTCCTGAATATACTGCAATCAGTATTCCCATAATCCCAAGCATTAGCCCGAATCCTGGTATCCCCTTGTCCGAGATCCAAGTAGCTTCAGGCGTAGGTGTGGAACCAGCTACAGTACCAAGATCAGGTGTGGCAACAGGTTCTACGTCACCAGAGTCCCCAACAGACCCCATTATCATAAAGGCAGAGAATCCCGGAGTCGGCGATGAATACTGGTATCTGCCTGCCTGCCCGGTCATTGTGGTCTTAAGGGCCTGCCAATTGCCGTCGTGGTGTCTGTACAGAATGACTGAAGCCGGGTCTATATTGTTCTCTTTGAACCAGCTTGCAGGTACCTGGAATTTGATAACTGAACTGGACAACTTACCTTCAGACCATCCAAGGTTTCCAACAAATATATTGAAATACTTGTATATTACACCGTTAGGTGGGTCAGTGGTTATACTGCCTGGCTGGCCGTGGAGAACTTCCATCTTCACTGCCACCAGGCCATAGGTTTTTTCGGGTGTAACTTCAACTGAAGTTACTACATTGTTGAAGTTGTAGGTAGCAGAATCACCAGCTCTAAGATATATCCTTAAGAAGACTGTTTCTTCTACATTCTCAGGCTCATCGCTCATGCCACCACCTCCTCCGCCACCGCCGCCATTGGAGGAGGAAGGAGTGTAGATGTTGATAATATTTTGATTGAAAGCTACCAGTCTTTCACCAGATTCATAGGCACACACAAGCAGGTAGTAGTCGCCAGTATTCAGGTCGTTGGTAGTGAGTGAAAAGGATGCACTTGTTGAATCTGTATCATCTGTAAAGGATACTGTGCCATTTTCAGGACCGATTACAGTTTCTATTATTTCCTGAAGCTTTGTTGTGTTTAAGCTGGTAAGGTTTATTCCCGTAAGTTCGCCCTTCTCGACAAGATCTGCCCCATCAATAGTAAGATTGGTCTGGTCCCTGGTACCATTGAACTCAAATCTCAATGTAGCCTCGTAAGCGTCCTTATGTACCAGGATTGCACCGTAGATATAATTGCCCTGATCAGCATCGGTAAGTTTTATCTGAACAGGCACAATATAATTGGTTTTTGCACTTGTTGGCGCTGTTACTACAGATTCGTACTTTAATACCTGAACTGTTGTGGTGGAAAGTATGGAAAGATCATTTGGATTTGTAAGGTGGGATGAGTTTAGCAGGACAAATATTACATAATCGCCAGCCTGCTGAGAACCGAAACTAATACTGGAATTGTCTCCAGTGCTGTTAAGAGAATAATTGATTCTTTTTAATGAATCATTCAATAAATTGCGGAAAATAGTAGTATTTCCATCAACGGCATCGTTTATAATATCCCATACTTCATCAGGAGTGGAACTTACAAGATAAATATCTATACTAAGATCAGCAAAGTGGCTTGAGCCAAAAAAACTCAAATTCATTTCATTGTTACCGCTTACATTTGTATATATGGAATGGCTGGAATACGGATACTCAATCAGGTGATCCGAATAATTGTCCACACTGGCTGTAATATTTATAGTCTTGCCGTTACGCGTAAAATTGCTATTATTTACGCCATTGAAAACGAGATTCAAAGCAGGTAATGTTACAGGTGTGCCGCCGCTTAATTTGATCCAGTTACCTTCCATTGGTGATTCGTTATGATTAGCAAATGACACATTTTCAGTGGAATTGATACTGATATTGAGCAAGTACGAACCATCCATAGCTGAACCGGCTGCAGCCGGAATTAAAAAGAATATAAACACTGTAAATAAAATAACGTATAATCTACCCAATTCTAAACCCACCTATGAAGATATTATATTAATAATTTTATATGGTTGAAGAATTTATTAACTATATCAATAAGTATATTCATAATAAAAATACTTATCGTATTCAGTATTTTTTCCTCATGATAAATATTACAATTATTAATCCTAAAACCCCTGTGCTTATCTCGAAACCTGTGGTTTTACTTATACTTTGCGTTGGTTTTGTTTCATGGGATTCAATGGTTTGCGGCATCAAACCAGATTCTAAATCATTAGTTGATGTTGGCTGGACAATTCCTGATCGTTTTGCCTTTCCGGTAATTGCAAATGAAGAAAATTCCGGTGTTTGTGCATCAAAGTACAGATTATCTTCATCATCCCCCATCTTTTCAGTATCAAGGCGGTTCCACTGCACATCATTGTATCTATTTAACCTGATAGTATATTCGTCAATGTTATTCTCAGTTACCCATGATTTTTCTACAAAGAAGTTAATAGTAGGACTGGCAATATTTTCCGGGTTTGCCCATCCAAGATTCCCTACCCCGATATTCAGATTCTTATATACAATATCCGGCGGGGTACTGTCAACCAATGTTGAGGTATGATCCAGTATTTCCACTTTTGAAGCAATTGTACCTGAATTAGTCAAACCAGTAAAGTTGATATATCTGACAACGTTACCGTCCAGATGAAAATAATAACTTACATTCGAGTCCTTTGTCACGTATTCCCTCTGGGTTTCTGATATAAGTATATTTTCAAAGGTTTCAAGGCTTGCACCACCTCCACTGCTTCCTCCACCGCTGCTACTTTCATCAGGTTTTGGAGAAAGAGTTATTGTTTTAGCCAGACCACCCGCATTTAATTGAAAATCGCCAATGGGTATAGAATTTGTAGCATAACTATATACAAAATTACCGCTGGCATCAGCATCAATATACTGAACCGCTGTAATATCAAGTGTGACATGGGATGTACCGGCCGCTGGTGTACCATCCATCTGAGCACTATAAATACCAGGTTCCAAATTGGAGTGTGATACAGTTGCAATACCTCCTGTGGCAACAGCATTTTTTCCCCACCATAATGATAACTTCAATCTAACGTTAAGATCTACAACATCCCTGGCAGTCACCGAAAGAGTATTTGAACCGGACGGAATCTCAATACCGTCAATTCTATACAAATAGATCCCATCCGATGGCGATACGATTTTTTCAAAAGAAACTACTACGTTCACCGATTCATCTGGTGATGCAGTGCCGCTAATAGTGATCGTATCCCCTACAACAGGGTTCTCAGGCGTTACAAATAATTCGGATACTGTTGCACTTGCAGGGGGTAACAATACAGTGGCAATTAAGAAAAAGCAAAATAACCGATATAACATGAATAGTTATGCTCCTATATTTTATACTTTGAATAGCTAAATTTAATAAATGTGTCACACAATTTTTTTGACGATATCTTAGTAATATAACTTTCTGATTGTATTTAATATATATCGTTCTGTACTCAAACAACTTTGATAGTCGGTGAACAGTTTCCTGTAGTATAGCGAGAAATACCCCCGGTTTTGATGAATAGCGTGTTTTGATTTCATACAAACTTACCATGCCTTGAAGATACTTCCTGATGCGGGCATCTATAATAATTTGAGAGTGTCCTGTATTTCATGAACTGATGTCTTCATATGTCTGATTCTTGAAAATCATGGTTTTGCCTCCTGGACTCTATGACATTTTTTTATAAATTATATTACTTTCAATCCGCTCTTTCTCTCAAAGTATAAATGGGGGCAAATGATTTAGAACACGGATTTCACGGATCATACGGATGCACACGGATACGATTGATTTGGTTTTCGTGTTCAATCTGAAAGGAGAAAACAAAATGCTTCACGCCGAATTAACAGGTAAAATCATCAGTTCGTTTTTCGAAGTATATAACACACTTGGTTACGGGTTTTTGGAAAAGGTTTACGAAAATGCTCTTATATACTACTCCGCAAGTATAATTTGGAACTCTATATGACTGCCACAGAGCTCACAGAGAGCACAGAGAGGGGAGTTTGGGGCGGAAAAAGCATCTCTGTGTTCTCTGTGCTCCCTGTGGCAGAAAGTTACAAAAAACAGATACAGTTTAGTATAATCGAATTGAAACGAGCAGGGTTTAATGTTTTACAACAACAAAATATCAAAGTCTACTATGAAAATCAGGTAGTTGGAAACTATTTCGTAGATATTATTGCTGACCAGATAATCTTAGAGATCAAATCTGCTGAAGGTCTAAAAGAAGAAAATAAAGCTCAGTTGATCAATTACATTAAAACCACTGATAAAGAAGTCGGGCTATTATTAAATTTTGGTAGAACCCCGGAATTCAAAAGAGTGATATTTACGAATGACAGGAAAGAATGATTTGAATCCGAAATCCCAAATCCGTGCGTATCCGTCGAATCCGTGGCATCCGTGTTCCTTCTTCTTTGATGAATACTATTTCATAAATCAATAAATTCAATTAATATACAGGTCACGATTTATAGGACACTACCAATAATTTGCATTAGATGTTAGAAAAATGAACTTCGGGTATGTCCATTGAAATTACTGATCATATATGGACTTTGAGAGGGTTACTCATATATCCATATCATAAGATACCAGCCAATTATGAGAACAATACAAATAAATACATAATTGTTAAATAGATTCAACAAGATTTACAATTTCAACAGATGCATTATAAAAAAATTATCCCTTCAGATATTTTTATTATCATTGCTTATACAATATTAACTGTAATTTTTATTATAGTTCCACCTTTGAGTAATACATGGATCCGTACTGTGCTGGGACTTCCTATGGTGTTGTTCTTTCCAGGGTATGCCCTGATTGCAGCTTTGTTCTCGAAAAAGGACGACCTGGACGGGATAGAGAGAATTGCTCTCAGTTTCGGGCTGAGTATCGCCGTGGTACCGCTCCTTGGCCTTGGCCTCAACTACACACCTTGGGGAATAAGGTTGATACCCATACTTGTCACACTTGTAATCTTTACACTGATCATGTGTGCGATAACAATATACAGGCGCTCAGAACTGCCTGAGGGAGAGGTGTTCTCAGTACCATTTACAGCATTTTTTGCATCAATACATGAGGAAATATTTACAAAACCCGAATCAAGGGTTGATAGGATCCTGACCGTAATACTGGTGATCTCAATAATTGCGTCAGTTGTAATGCTGGTATATGTGATAGTCACACCCAAACAGGGTGAGAAGTTCACTGAGTTCTATATCCTGGGGCCTGGCGGAATGGCTGATGATTATCCCGTTGAATTCATACTGGGTGATAGCGGCACAGTGATCGTGGGTGTAGTGAACCATGAATATGCGCTGATAAATTATTCACTGGCCTTGGTACTGGAAAATGAATCGCTTAACAGGAATCAGGAGATCATGCTGGCCCATAATGAAACCTGGGAGCAGCCTGTGACGTTCACGCCTGACAGAGCGGGAACTGATATGAAACTTCAGTTTTTACTTTATATGGAAAATAATTTTACTGTGCCATACAGGGACCTGCATCTGTGGATCGATGTTTCGGAGGTGCAATATGGAATATGAAAATACTCAACTGGGAATTCCAAAATCAACGGAAAAATCAGTGAAATATCAAAATATTTTGCTAATGCTGCCAGTACTTCTGATCATACTGGCAGAGCTACTGTTATTTTCAGGGAAGATGCAATATTCCATATGGGTGCATGTATTTGTGCTGATAGGCCTGGCAATGGCCACTGTATATACCGGTGATACATACCTTTTCAAGCCGTACCAGGCATTGATGCTGCTGCCATTGCTGCGGCTGGTCAACATATCCATGCCCATATTTTTTGATATGACCTTATATTTGTATATTTTCATATACACACCCCTGATCATCCCGGTCTATATTATTGCGGTCCACCAGGGATTTACTTTTGAACAGTTAGGATTTACTTTTAAATACTGGAAGCTGATCATACCGGTATCAGTGATCATTGGTTTTACCATCGCCCTGGGAGAATATTATTTAATTCATGCAGGAACCCTGATCCCGGACCTGTCTTTCTGGAACATTCTAAAACTCTCTGTAGTGATGATCATATTTATCGGATTAATTGAGGAGCTTATCTTCAGGTCTATACTCCAAACCCGGCTGGAAGAGTCAATGGGCATGTTTTCAGGTCTTATAGTTGCCAGTATATTATTCGGTGTACTTCACTCGGGATACGGCACATTCTATGAAATGTTATTCGTATCGTTAGCAGGACTTATTATGGGCTATATATTCCAGAAGACCAGAAGCCTTCCATTGATCGCCTTGACCCATGGTATGGTAAATATATTCCTGTTCGGCCTGATACCACTTTTGGGGCCGACACTGGGCCTTGTGTAAACAGGCTGTCTCAAAACTAAAATTCATCTGGAAAATAAAGTTAATTAAGCCTTAAAATCAAAATTAAGACCCTATAATTCCCAAAATTTGACAGAAAACGATTAAAACAAAACAGACTAACAGGGGATAGATACTCAAGTTCAGAGAGGAGTTTAAAGCCCTGTTCCATTTATCAGATGCAGAGAGTATCTCTTTGGCTGAGAGTAATACAATTAGTGCAATAACTGCCAGTACACCATATTCCGGAAGACCTATGGGTGTTGTTAACGAAATCGCAGTGGTTGTTGCTGCAGTGGTTGTTGCTGCACTAGTTATTGTTGCACTGGTTGTTGCAGATACTACACTTGTGAGCATTTTTTTATACAAACTCCTTTAATAATCAATATTGTACCAATGATTTTTATTGTACGAGATATTTCTTATCTTTATCCCTAATCTTATTATCATAATAATGGATTAACACCATAAATATGTATCGTTTAATAACCTAAAATTTGAGATGAAAGAACACAAGTGAACATATATCTATACACTTCTGATCTGTTCCATAGGTTTGATCGTTGATAGCCGCCAGATGGTTGCCAGGGTTGACAATAATCCAATAATGACTGCCATTGAAAAGCCTAATAACATAATCTTAGTATCAAGAACCAGCAATTCATCAAGACCTGTTATTCTTTTTACTACCTGATTTATTATTTCAGCAACCGGCACGCTTAATAATATACCAGATATTCCTCCAATAATCGAAATAAATAACCCTTCGAACCCAAAGTTCCTTGCAATGGACAGCCTGGAAAAACCAACTACCTGCAATATCCCGATCTCTTTTTTCCTTTCATTTAATGATAAAAGCATTGTTAATATGATAAGGGAAGTACCCATTACTATAGCCAGTATCACAATAGAAAAGGCTGAGACTATGAAAAAACCGTTCTGCTTTATTATATTATTTAAAAACTCCCTGTTCGTACTTACCTGGTATTCAGGATATTGTTCCTGAAGATCATTTTTTACCTGTTCTGCCGTATTTACGTCATTTAGCCGCACGATGATCATTGATGCACTGTCATGATAATGATTCCCGGTAATAAGCTGGAATTCGGGGAATGGGAAGATCACCATAGCATTGAGACTGAAAGTGGAGAGCGAATCCGAGATACCAACCACTTTGAATTGCCTGTTCCTGGCATCTGATATGGTCTTGCCGGCAAAGATGGTATCACCAACCTCAACGCTCAGAAGATGTGCAGCCCTGGAATCCACCAGCACTTCACTTATGAAGGGACCGTCGTATGTGCTGCCATTATACAATGTGCTTGTAGAAATTGGCGCACCAGAGGATATTGTTACTAGAGGACCACCTGTATCCACACCAAGCCCAAATACAGCCTTCGGATCCTCTCCTTCTTTATGTGCATATACAATTTCAGTAAGTAAGGGGGTTGACACATTGACCCTGGGATCTGCCAGTATTTGTGTACTTATTTGGTGAACGTCACTGATCCTGGCCTGCGAGGATTGGATATACTGGGTCTTAAGGTCAACAGGCCGTCCTTTCATCCAGAGGTGCATGGAGCTATCTTTTAACACCTGTTCTCCAGTGTCCAATAATCCACTCCCCAGTGAAGCAAGAATTACCAGTGAAATAATTGCCAGCATGACGCCAATTATATTCAGCAGTGTTCTGAGCTTATTCCTGAACAGGTTTTTAATTGCCAGCATTTACTTTCAAATGGTTTCTGATTAATAAAAAGGTAGCGATATACGATAAATATAATATAAGAAATTAAATATCATTAGATTTACCAAATAGTTTTTTATATGTATTATATGTAACATATGTAACATATGTAACATATGTAACAAATATGCAAGATTCAGAGACTTTTTATTATTTACCGGGACGATTCAGAAAACCGCAGAGAGCGCAGAGGCACGCAGAGAAAACAACACGTCTCTGCGCATCTCTGCGGCCTCTGCGGTGAATCTTTTTTACCACGATCTATTTATCCATAATAAATTAAAAAGTCACACCACGGTTATGAAATATGATGAAAAAGTAAATTAAATGGTACATTAATTGAATGTATTTAATCTGGTGTGATAATGAAAAAACTTAAAGGAACGATCTTGGGGGATAAAACCCATGATGTGGGTTACCGGGTATTTTTATTAACTAAAGCAATGGAGCTGGGAATTGGGAGGTTTCGTGCCTCCAATACTTTTAAGAAGGAGGTACAGGCAGTTGTGTTCTATTTTGAGGCTGATCAAACTGCCATTAACGAATACAAGGATTTAATTAATTCGAATTTTCCGGAAAATGCTGAGGTTACGGAAGTTTCGTTTGAGGATTACAGCGGATATGTTACAAGTATATCCGACTATATGCATCTGATTCAGGTCGAGCAGTTAAATAAAGGGATTTCGGCTATCCTCAGTATTGAGAAAAAACAAGGTCAAATGCTTGAAAAACAGGATAGTATGCTTTAAAAACAGGATGCTACTATTGATATTATGAAAAGTGTTAAGGAAGATACTTCAGTCCTCAGAGAAGATATTTAAATGGCCAGAAAGGATACAAAGGATGAACTGTACGAAAAATACGAGTATTTGAGCCATGAGATCACAGATATAAAATTCACTCTTTCTGAAATTAAGTCAAAAGTGATGTGAATTTAATCATTTATAGGTTGTGTGGTATGGATGTGCTGTGTCGTTGACTTTTCTATCGAACATCCCAGGTCGTACTGTGGCGGGTAAAGGCGCTGCATGATATGGAACTAAACCTGCCGCTGTTTTACTTTACCGTATCGGGCACGGTGATGGCCTTGGTGTGGATCGAACTGGGAATTAATGTGTTTGAGAAAAAATAGCTTGCTGATGATTGCAATTGCTTAAGTACATAATATTGCACATTAATGGAACAAATGGGAGCGATTATTTGTATTTAGAGTGCAATTAAATATTCGGAGGTAAATTATGTTTGAAGATAGGGTAATTATTGACCCAGAAATTAGGCATGGAAAACCCATTATAAAAGGGACACGAGTACCTGTGGATGTAATCCTTGGATCGTTAGCTGGAGGTATGGAGATACAGGAAATTGCTGATGAATATGGGATTGATAAGAAAGATACGCAAGCAGCGATAGAATATGCGGCGAAAATCGTAGCAAAGGAAGAAATTAGTGTATATGCATAGTTTAAAATTCCTGCTGGATGCAGACATGCCCAGATCAAGCGCTAAGGTAATACGAACCATTGGTTTCGAAGTGGAAGACGTCAGAGATATTGGAATGAGGGCGGCGAAGGATAGAGAGATTATCGAGTATGCCCTTGAGAATAAAAGGATAATCGTCACAAAAGATACTGATTTTGGGGAAGTTCTCCGATATCCGGACCACCCCGGTGCTATTATTTTTAGATTACCTTATGCATTTACATCAAAGGAATTGAACGAAAGGTTAGTGGAATTTTTCAAATCAGTGAAAGAAGATGAAATACAAGATGCGATTACAATTGTTGAGTTATCAAGGTACAGAAGAAGGAGCCTGATAAATGAGTAGTGTCCTATATTTCATGACCTGATGTCTTTATGTGTCTGATTCTTGAGACTTTTTTATTATTTTCTGGACGATCTGGAAAACCGCAGATTACGCAGGGGGACGCAGAGAAAAATAACAACCCTCTGCGATCCTCCGCGTCCTCTGCGGTTAATCTTTTTTGCCATGACCCATTGATCCAGAATAAATTAAAAAGTCTCAACAAAATATCAAAGTCTACTATGAAAATCAGGTAGTTGAAAATTATTTCGCAGATATTATTGCTGACCAGATAATCTTAGAGATCAAATCTGCTGAAGGTCTGAGAGAAGAAAATAAAGCTCAGTTGATCAATTATCTTAAAGCCACTGATAAAGAAGTCGGGCTATTATTAAATTTTGGTAGAACCCCGGAATTCAAAAGAGTGATATTTAGAAATGACAGGAAAGAATGATTTGAATCAGAAATCCCAAATCCGTGCGTATCCGTCTAATCCGTATCATCCGTGTTCCTTCTTCTTTGATGAATACTATTTCATAAATCAACAAATTCAATTAATATAGAGGTCACGATTTGTAGGACACTACCGAATTTTGAGACACAGTTTACACTGATTACACAGATTGGTAGTGGTTGTGAAAATCAGTGTAATCTGTGTCTAGTGTCGAGTCAACCATATAATATCGCTAGATATATTATCTGATACTGTTCTATTTCCCAGTTATTTCCAAGACGCTGATTCACGCAGATTTACGCTGATTTAAGGTTGCATCTGCGTTAATCAGCGTAAATCTGCGTCTAATATAATTGTTGAAACTACTGGATTTTAGAATTGTGCCCTATGCCCTTCATAATTCGACACTTGAAGGTTGACTCGACACTAGATTAATCTTGCATTTGACCATACTTTTTGAAGTGGATACCTTTTATGGCTTTTACTGGAATTATACTGCATTTGATGGCCAGGTTGATCAATGAAATGAAACAATTTCAATAAGGGGATTTTTTATTATTATAATATTAATTTTATATTTTTTATTAAAAAATAGATTTTATATTTATGTAAAATAATTGTGTAATACATATATAGTTTGAATACAATATAACAAATTCTATGTTCTTATTTAAAAATATTGGAGCAGAACGATAATCATGGAAACAAAACAAATTCCTGTAACTGGTGGTGCAGGGTCTATTGGGACAAAATTTGTTAATGAATTGTAAAATAGAGGACATGAAGTTATTGCACTTGATTATTTCAATAATGAAAGGGACGATCTTACCAGGGAAAATGTGAAGAATTTCAGGCAGCTTGAAAAGGCATTCGATGGCCGGAAATTTGACTATGTATAATATCTGGCTGCTGAATATGGCAGGTGGAACGGAAAAGATCATTATGGAAATTTGTGGGAAACAAATGCTATCGGCACAAAACATATGCTGCGCTTACAGGAGAAGGTTGATGATCATGTTTACGCTGCCAGGGAGTTTTATGGCTTTTTCGGGGATCATACTGCATTCGATGTCGAGGATGATAAATGAAGTTCAAAATAGATGTTGATAAGAGATATAAAGAACCGCAGGTACTCTCACCTCCTGAGGAGTTGAGTGCCTGCTACGCCCGAGTGCGTGCAGGTAACGCAGATGAACGCAGATACATTAAACTGCCATCTGCGTTTAGCTGCGTTCATTCGCGGTTGATCTCAATCACTCATAATTCCAGAGACTTTTTATTATTTCCTGGGACAGTTTATAGCCACAGAGTGCACAGAGAGCACAGAGAAAACAATACCGCTCTGTGTGTCTCTGTGTTCTCTGTGGTTGATCTTCTTTACTATGATCAATTTATCCTACTTGATCAGAATAAATTAAAAAGTCTCTTATTCCAGGGGGTATGCACATGACCGTTACCATCACTGCCTTGTGGGATCAACTTTATTTTTCAGACACGGATTTACACGGATTAACACAGATCACTGGTTTTAATAACATTATAAATATATTTCTGCCGGAGCACTCCACCACTAACCACCAAACCCACTCCCCGGAGGCATACGCATGACCCACATAGCAGTCATCCTCCCTGCCTATAACGAGGAAGTAGCAATCGGCAGTATGCTGCTGCGCACAAAACAGTTTGCCGATCGTGTGATACTAGTAGACGACGGTAGTACTGACCGTACATCTGAAGTTGCCAGGCTCGCCGGCTTTGAGGTTATCCGCCACCCCACCAATATGGGTAAAGGCGCAGCTCTAAGGACCGGGTTTGATGCTGCTGATGGTGCTGATGTTATCGTTACCATGGATGCTGACGGCCAGCATGATCCGGGTGATATACCTAAATTGACAGGTGCTATTTTAGCAGGTGAGGCTGATGTGGTGAACGGCAGCCGGTATATGAACGGGAACGGGAAGAGTACGCCGGCATACAGGAGATTGGGGCAGGCAGTGCTGGATAAGGCTACTAATTTTAACAGTGGATTAAATATCACAGATACGCAGAGCGGGTTTCGGGCTTTTTCGGGTGGTGTTATTCCGAGTTTCAGGTTCAGTCAGAAGGGTTTTGGTATTGAGAGTGAAATGCTGGCAGATGTTGCGAAGGCGGGGTTGAGGGTGAAGGAAGTTGAGGTTGGGGTGCGGTATGATGTGGACTGTTCGACTGAGAATCCTGTGAGCCATGGGGTGCGGGTGCTGGTCAGGGTGCTGCATGATATGGAGCTGAACCGACCGCTGTATTATTTTACTGTGCCTGGGATGGTGATGGGTGGTATCGGGACGTTTATGGGGTTGAGTTTTCTGAAGACGTTCTACCTTGGAGGTAGTTTGATGTTCGGGCCGACGCTGTTGATGATAATGTTGCTTATGGTAGGGACTTTTATGAGTTTTACCGGGATCATACTGCATTCGATGTCGAGGATGATGAATGAAACACAAAATAAATTGTGATAAGAGATATAACGTGCGCAGATCAATTGCAATAACACACCGCAAAGGACGCGAAGAACGCAAAGCAGACGTGCAGAAATCTTTGCGCCCTTTGCGGTTGATAGATTTTCATGGAATCCCGATGGCGCAGGGGAACAAAGCATTGGTTGTTTTCCAGACAGGATTAACAGGATATACAGGATGTGTTTTATCGTTTAATCATGTTATGTGGTCAAGAATGGAAAAACCGCAGATACACTCACCTCCTGAGGAGTTGAGTGCCTGCTATGTCCAGGGGTGTGCAGGTAGCATAAATGAACCACAGATAAACACAGATGAACACAGATGTGATTTTAATAACATTATTAATATATTTCAGCCGGAGCACTTCAATACCAACTATCGAACCCACTTCCCAGAGGTGCCTACCTGACCACAATAACTGCCATTCTCCCTGCCTACAATGAAGAGGTCAGCATAGGCTCTGTGGTCCTGCGCACCCGCCAGTACGCAGACCCGGTGCTTGTCATCGACGACGGCAGTACGGACCGGACCGCTGAGATGGCAAAGATGGCAGGGGCCGAGGTGATACGGCATCCTATAAACAGAGGCAAGGGTGCTGCGCTGAGGAGCGGTTTTAATGCAGCCAATGGTGCTGACATCATTGTGACCATGGATGCTGATGGACAGCATTATCCTTCTGAAATACCAAATCTTATAGCTCCTATACTAAAGGGAGAAGCAGATGTTGTGAATGGCAGCCGATATATGAACGGCCACGGCAGGAATACTCCCAAATACCGCCGTCTGGGCCAGAAAGTACTGGATAAGGCCACGAACTTTAGCAGTGGGCTTGATGTTACTGATAGCCAGAGCGGGTTTCGTGCTTTTGCGGCACATACGGTACCTGCTTTCAGGTTCAGGGAAAGTGGTTTTGAGATAGAGAGCGAGATGCTGGTGGATGCGGCCCTTGCAAAGTTGAAGGTAAAGGAAGTAGAGATTGGGGTGCGCTATGATGTGGACTGTTCGACCGAGCATCCTGTGAGCCACGGGGTGCGGGTGCTTGTGAGGGTGCTGCATGATATAGAGCTGAACCGGCCGCTGTATTATTTTACTGTGCCTGGGATGGTGATAGGTGGTATCGGGACGTTTATGGGGTTGAGTTTTCTAAGGACGTTCTACCTTGGAGGGAGTTTGGCGTTTGGGCCAACGCTGGTGATGGTAATGTTGTTTATGGTAGGGACTTTCATGAGCTTTACCGGGATCATACTGCATTCGATGTCAAGGTTGATAGTTGAGTTAAATAAAAAATAATTGTCATTGTGGATAAATATAAAGATAATAACGATTTTGAGCAATATGAAACTACTTATTTTTGCAGGCAGCTTTTACCCTTTTTTTGGTGGATATGAGAATTTCATATACAATCTATCAATAAAATTGATTGAAAAAGGTTGGGTTGTTGATATACTCACGATGAATACTGAGAAGACAGAACTTTTAGAGAATATAGATGGCATCAATGTATATAGAATCCCATGCTGGAATGCTTTAAATCGAACTTTTCCAATTCCAAAACCATCACTAAAAACACTAAGTATTTTTTGTTTAATTTATAAGAATGACTATGATATTGTCAATACCCATACTAGATTTTTCATTACATCTTTCCTTGGTGCAATATTTGCGAAAATGAAAAAAGTACCGCTTGTCCACATAGAGCATGGATCTACACATAGTATTTTAACAAATAAATTTGTGAGTTTTATAAATATCATATACGATCACTTCATTGGATTTATTATAATAAAACTGGCACATGCGAGTGTTGGTATTTCAAAACCATCCTGTGATTTTTTAAGACATCTTGGTGCTAACAACCCCATTCTAATTTTAGATGGAATTGATATTGAAGTATTTAGAAGAATTAATACAAATATAAAAAATGAATTGGGTTTGATAAATAATTTTATAATTGTGTTTGTTGGTAGATTGGTATATGCGAAAGGTGCTCAAGATATAATCAGCATTTTTCCGAGAATAAAAGCAAAACAGAGTAATGCTAAAATTTTAATAATTGGTGATGGCCCCTATAAAGCCAAACTAAAAGATATGATATGTTCTGAACATAAAGATGACATTATATTTTTGGGAACAAAGACGCAAAATGAGATTGTGGGTTTTTTGAATGTTGCAGACATATTTGTTAATTTGTCTTATTCAGAAGGTTTTGGAATCACCGTGTTAGAAGCAGGTGCTGTCGGTGTTCCAATTATTGCTACAAGAGTTGGAGGTGTACCAGAACTAATAAATAATTATGAGACTGGCATTTCAATTAAGCCAGGTGACTATGAAAAACTATATAGAACTATTGTAGAACTTTTTGATGACGAGGATTTAAGAAAGAAATTAAGTGATGGCATTATGACTGAAGTAAAAAACAACTATAGCTGGGACACAGTAATTGAAAAATATGAGCAATTATTTGAGAGGTGCATTAAATGAAAATTGGTTATTTCATCACACATTACCCTTATAAAAAAGAATATGACGATTATTTTTGTGGAGGAACTGGAGCAGTTGCAATAAATTTGGCAAAGGAAATGGTGAAAAAAGGGCATGATGTGTCAGTTTTCACCACCTCAAGGACAAAAAAATTTGAATTTGAGGTAAATGATGGGATAAAAATATATCGCTATGAGGCAAATTTCAGAATTGCTGAAGCATATATGTCCTTTAGGTTATTATTTCAACCTTTAAAGTATGAATTAGATATGATACATGCCCATATGGGGAATGCTCCCGCACCAATTACCGCTTGGATTTATTCAAAACTAAAAAACAAACCTTTGATTATTACGTATCACGGTGATCAACAAGATAGTTATGGAAACCTTCTGAGGCGTTGTAGTGTAAAATTATATAACAAACTATTCGCAAAAAATATACTGAAATCAGCAGATGCAATGATATCACCTTCAGAACCATTTCTAAATGAATCTAAATTTTTGCCTACATTTAAAAAAAAAGTGACAATAATTCCAAATGGTATCAATCGAAATGAGGTTCTTGTAGATAAAACGAAAGATGAATGTAGGAAAGAACTTTCCATCCCAACCAATGACATAATGTTTCTGTTCCTGGGATCATTGTCTAAATATAAAGGTCCAGATGTATTAATGAAATCATTTAATATTGTGAAAAAAGAGATGCCAAATACTACTCTTGCTTTTGTAGGGGGTGGGCAAATGAAGAATGAATTAGAATTATTTGTTAAAAAAATGAATTTGCATGATTGTGTTAAATTTGCTGGGTTTGTAGATAATAAGACAAAATTAGAATACCTCAAAGCTGCTGATGTTTTTGTGTTGCCCTCTACACTAAACACAGAAGTATTTCCTATAGTTCTATTAGAAGCATCGGCCGCAAAACTTCCTATGGTAGTGAGTGATTTGGAAACTTTTAATTGTATTATAAAGGATGGAATTAACGGCATTATCACAAAAAGAAATGATCATAATGACTTAGCAAACGCATTAATCTCATTAGCATCCAAAAAAAGTATGAGGGATGAAATGTCGGATAATGCATATAAGATTAGTGAAGATTTTTCGTGGGAAGATATTTCGCATAAAACTGAAATGTTATATGATGGTGTATTATGAGAGTTTGTTTGGTAGGGGACTTTTCTGGCAATCCAGACGAAGGCATGAAAAACGTGGCCAAAAATTTGTACACGTTATTGAATAAAGATAATAGCATGTTTTTTTTGGATCTAAGTAAGCTTTTTGATTTTAAAAAATGGTATGAGCTTAAAAATTTCAATCCTGAAATAATTCATTATGTATCTGGACCATCCATATTTAGCATTTTATATTTAAAATTATTGAAAATTATTACAAATAATCCAAAAACGGTTATGTCGGCCACTCATCCAAAAATAAATAACTATTTTAAACATTTTGCTCGTTTTTTCAAACCAAATTTGATTTTAGTTCAATCTGAGCGAACCGAAAATTTTTTTAGAGATATTGATTATAACACTGCATTTTTCCCAAATGGTGTAGATTGCGATAAATTTTGCCCAATTTCGAATAGGGAAAAGCTTAAATTGCGTAGTAAATATAATCTAAATTTAAATGATTTTGTCATACTCCATGTTGGCCATTTAAAACAAAAAAGAAATATTGAATTTCTTTGTGATTTGCAAAATAACACGGACAAGGTAATCATTATTGGAAGTACATCAACACAATCTGAAAAAGATATATTGTCAAAAATGGACAGCTATGGATGCACAATTGTCAATGATTTCGTTGAAAACATTCAACATTATTATCAAATTTCGGATGTATACATATTTCCGACTGTCGATGAAAACAATAGTATAGAAATTCCTTTATCGATATTAGAAGCCTTAGCATGTGAAATACCAGTAATTAGTACTAGGTTTGGAGGGGTAGAACGGCTATTGGAAGGCGAAAAAAATATACTTTTTGTTGATAGTACAGAAGAAATTATAGACAAAGTCACAGCAATAAAAAAAGACTATTCCAAATCGATTCGACCAGTCACTACAAAGTATGATTGGAAGACATTAGTGATAAAATTAAATGAACTTTATCGGACAACATAAAGAAGTGGCATACATGAAATCAGAAACAGACTTCGGTACACCCCTGAAATCACTTGAAGATTATGGGGTGAAAAAAAGGTTGAGTTATATTCAAAATAATGGTATAAGTGATAATAAAATAATATTAGATATGGGGGTCGGTTATGGATTATACTCTTCGAAATTGATTGAAAGAAGTGGGGCAATTTATGGAATCGACATAGTCAAAAAAAATTTGTGTATATCAAGAGAAAATGTAGGGTCAGACAAGTATTTATCCGTATTAGGTTCAGTAAATCAACTTCCTTTTGTTGATAATTCAATTGATCTTATAATCTGTATTGAAACATATGAGCATCTTGAAAATGGACTTGAAGTGCTGAATGAAATGCATAGAGTATTGAAAAATGGAGGACGTTTGATTATAACAGTGCCGAATAAACTATTTCCATTTGAAACACATGGTATCAAATTAGGAAATAAAAATATAAGTTCACTTGGATTAGGATTTCCATTATTGTCATACCTCCCCAGTTTTATGCGGCAAATGTTTGCGACAGTTCAAATATATACTCCTTGGAATTTTGAACGTATATTAATTGCGAACAACTTTAGAGCGGAAAAGCATGATTATTTTATGCCAAACTTTGATGTATTGAATAAAAATATACCAAAATTATCATCAATTATCAAAATACTTACAAAATTTTCAGATGCACTGGAAAAGACACCTTTGAAAGTATTTGGTATGACTATAGTATATATCGTCACACGCGAGGATTTATGAATAATTTTTTTATATGCTTTGTTGGCATTGACGGTTCTGGCAAAACAACATTATCAAATAATTTGGTGGATAGTCTTTCAAAAAATGGTGTGGTTTCAAAATACGTTTGGAATCGATATACTCCAATATTGATGAAAATACCAATATTAATAGCAAATAAGTTAATATTCAAAAACAATGAACTTTTTACTGATTATAAATCATATACAAATAAAAAGAAAGGGTTGTTCAAAACGTCGATTTTACGCATTGCATATGAGAATTTATTGATGCTAGATTATTCTATTCAAATGGCTTATAAAATAAAAATCCCCCTTTTACTTGGAGAAAATATCGTATGTGATAGATATCTTTTTGACACAATTATTTCAGATCTAGCAGTCGATTTAAGTTATTCTGAATTTAAAATTAAAAATATGCTAAATTTTTATCTGAGAATATGTCCAAATCCAGATTTAATTTTCTTGGTTGACGTTCCTGAAGAGATAGCATTTAAAAGAAAAGATGATACACCATCAGTCAAATATCTAGAAGATAGGCGAGATATTTGTTTAACTGTTGGAAAATTATATGGAATGACAATTCTTGATGCCACTAAGAGTATTTGCGAATTAGATACAGAGATTTTAAATTGTGTGATGAGTGTTTGTGGAGGTAGCAATAAATGAAAACGTTTGCTTTTGGTATTGATGGATTAGATAAGAAATTTTTAAATAAATATAAAAATGAATTGCCTAATTTTAGTAATATGCTTGACACTTCACCAGATACAACATTAAACTCAGTCCATCCACCTGATTCCCATACTGCTTGGGCGAGCATCTATACAGGTTTAAATCCAGCACAACATGGAATTGTTGACTTTGTGGACCCACTAGAAAAAAATAAAATACTAGCTGAAGGTGATATTGATAATTCAGTGATAAAAGGAATGACTTTCTGGGATGTTTTGAGCAAGAAAGGAAAAAAGGTATGTGTTGTATTCCCCCATCTTGGATATCCTGCTTGGGGAGTTGAAGGAGTAATGGTCGGAAGATCATCATTTAAAGATGATATTTCAATCTATCCAGCACATTTTAAGGACAAATATGATTTTTCAGATCTCAACGTTTTGAAAGGATTTCCACAAAAAAATCAACTTGATGACTATATTTCCCAAGCAAAAAAGTTGATTCATGCAGAATGCAAATTTACGATACAATTAATGAAGGATAATGAATGGGATTTGACTTACACATATTCTTCTGCATTGGATTGGATAGAACACTATTTTTGGAACTATTTCGAAGAGGGATATGATGAGAAATATAAGAATGTGATACTTGATTTCTATAAAGAGTATGATAGCATAGTTGGATTATATATGAATGAATTGGATGCTACAACAAGTAGATTGATGATTTTTAGTGATCATGGCCATGGGATGAGGCCAAAAAAAGTTGTTAATATAAATGAAGTGTTGCGTCAAAAAGGATATTTAAAATCAAAAATCAAAACTAACAATATTAGTAGCCCATTATATTTATTTGAGAAGATTAAAAAACATGCTGTTATCAATATAGTTAAGTACAATCTAGGAAACACCGCACAAAAAATAATGAAGATTGTTCCACAATGCAGAGACGTATACACATCGCCAGTATCTATTAATTGGAAAGATACCATTGCTTATATCTCTGATTTATCGGGCATAAAAGCATATTCATATGGTGGAATAAAAATAGCACGAGACAATCTCAATGGTCTTGATTACGAACAATTGCGCCAGAAAATAATAAGCGACATGCTAAAACTAAAAGATCCAAATACAAATGAGCTATTGTTCAAATGGATTAAAAAAAGTGAAGACTTGTATACTGGTGAATTTATAGATAAATATCCAGATTTAATATTTGATTTGAATGAAGGATATGGAGCAGGATGGCAAACTCATGAAGATTTGATTGTCGATGCACCTGCTAGCAGTTTAGTGCCAGGAAGTCATAAAATTGATACCGCAGTGTTTTTATGTTTAAGTTCAAATGAGAAATATATCCGAGACAATCTAACTTTAATGGATATTGGACTAATTATTTTAGATGACTTTTAGATCAATGGAAAATTTATGATGAATTGAAGAACAATTTTAAAATTATGGGCGGTGGAATCAAATGTGTATATATACAAGATTCAGCGAAAAGAACTTAAAATTAATGAAACAACATTTATCTTCATTCAAAGGTAAAGTTCTTGATGTGGGTTGTGGAAATTTAATTGACCAAATTGGTTTCATTCCAGGAGATGAATATATTGGGCTTGATATGAAAATGTCAAAATATGTTTCTATCCTCGTGGATGCAACTAAAATGCCTATCAAAAACAACTCATTCGATTGCTGTATATGTAATGCAGTACTAGAGCATGTAAGAGAACCTCATGTCATATTAAAGGAGATAAACAGGGTTTTGAAACCAAATGGATTATTGTGGCTAAGCGTTCCTTTTATTCAGCATATCCATGCAGACCCTTATGATTTCAGAAGATACACAGAACAAGGATTGGTCGTAGAAGTAGAAAATGCAGATTTTTCGATTGATTTTACTTATGGAGCTTATGGTGTATTGGACAGTATTGAATATTTATTATTTGGTGCAATTGTGTATAACAGAAATGATTACAAAGAAAAGCAAGGAATCACAGATTTAATTTATTTATCATTTTTAGTCTTTCAATTTGCAATATTCAAAGTTAGTTGTTGGATTTTTAGTTTTATGCAAAAAAAAGATGTTCACCATTCAGTTGCCTTTTATATTGTGGCATCTAAAAAATCAAATGAATCGTAGATGGTACATATATATGCATATACTAATAATTACTTCTGAATTTTATGATGAAAAATCAGGTGGGATTGGCACCTATGTATATAACCTATGTAAATATTTAATTCTTAATGGTCATGAAGTAGATATAATAACTGATATTCGAGGAGAGCTTAAATGCAGAGAGCATATAGATAAAATGCAAATACATAAGGTTCCTATTAGAGGTTATTCTTTTTTAGAGATTTTTAAGTGGAGTTTCGAAGCTTATATATTGTACAAAAAGCTCATAAAAGTGAAAAAATTTGATGTGATCAATATTCACATGCCAACTGCACAGTTATACCCATGTATAGCTTTTATGGAGAGAAAAATTCCTACGATATTAACACTTCATAATTCATTATTATCCAAACAAACGAGAGCAGTATCGAACTATACCAAACTTTCCTGCAGAATAAGGGATTTAATTTCATGTATACAATCTCATAAAATTATCGTTTTGAATGAAACACTCCAAAAAGATTTGTGTAGACTGGGTATTTCAAAACAAAAAATAGTTTGTATTCCAAATGCGATAGATATTAGCCTATTTTCACCCAATAAAACTAATGTTGATTTAATTCAAAATTTGTATGGGTTTCATCTAAAAAAAACCGCATTGCTTTTTGTGGGACGACTATATCCGGGGAAAGGCATTGAGCATCTTTTGGAGGCAATGCGAATTGTAAATAACCATACATCGAAAAATATTGGTTTGTTAGTTGTTGGAGATGGGATTATGAAATCAAACTTGATTCAAGAGTATAGCGATTTGAAAAATGTATTCTTTGTTGGAAATGTATCCAATAGAGATGATTTGATTTCTATATATAAGATGCATGATTTATTTGTTTATCCTTCTGAAGGAGAAGGAATGCCTACCGTGATTCTAGAAGCTATGGCAGCCGGACTTCCAATAATATCAACTCGGATACCAGGAATAGAAGATATAATAAAAGAGAATTTTGGGGTACTTATTGAACCAAAAAATGTACAATTACTTGCTGAAGAGCTATTATCACTTATTGATAACAAAGAAAAATTACATAGAATGGGATTTGAATCACTAAAAGAGTCAAAAAAATACGATTGGAAGATAATTGGAAAAGAAATTACTAAAATCTTTGATGATATCAAAATTATTCTGGAGGTATAGAAAATGACAACCAATGAGAAGACATATGAAAAATGGTGGGAAGACAAGTGGAAAAAATCTATACCTTCATCACATATAGATATATTAGATACTTTTAGATATGGACCCTTATCCAAAAGTATTATTAAATTCTTAAATAGATATTTGGAGAAAGGTGATGGAAAAAAAATATTAGAACTTGGATGTGCAAATAGCCGCTGGTTAATATATTTCAAAAAAAATTTAGGTTACAAAATATACGGAATTGATCGTTCTGAGGTTGGCTGTGAATTAGCAAGAGAAAATTTGAAAAAAGAAAACATAAAAGGCCTTATATTGTGTGAAGATTTATTCGAAACATCACTTGATACTAATTTCTTTGATGTAGTATATTCAATGGGTTTAATCGAACATTTCAACAATCCTACTGAAATAATTAATAAACATATTTATTTTCTTAAAAATGTAGGTAAGTTAATATTAATTATACCAAATTTTCAGAAAAAAAGTCTTCGCTATTTTATAGCAAAACTAATTGGTAAAGAAAAGGAGCTTTTGGCATCACATAATATTGAACTAATGTCCATCACCTCTATGAAGTCGTATTTTGAAAAAATCGACGGATTCAGAATTGAATACTTAGAGTATCATGGACTCATTAATATTTCTTTATTTGATTTTTCAAAATTCCGAAATAATAGGATTTTTTATTTAATAAATATCTTGAATATTGTTTTAGGTTATCCAACATTATACTTAAAATCAAAGCATTTTTCTCCATACATTATTATTATAGGAGTAAAAATTTAACTACGGGGATAAGACTATTAAAACCATATTAAACATAGTTTATTTATATTTATTATATTATTATGTCTAAAAATAATAGACTATTAAAAATCATAACAATTTTGTCATTTTTATTAATTATAGTTTCACTTATCTTAATAAATAGAGCACAAAGTGTCGGTTACGAATTATCAATTTATGAGAGCACTTCCGATTTTGTTTGGCTGTCGTTAATGGGTAGTATAGTTGGAGGGGTGATTCTCATTGTGCACCAAGCACTGATAAAAAATGAAGAGAACAACTGGTGGAGACTTGGTTTCTTAATACTCATATTATGCAACTTCATAATACTAGGTTTACCAGCTTTTAAAGGCTATGCCTTTTATTCTCACCCACTAGGCGATCCTCTAGTTCATGTTGCTTACATTAAGGATATAGTTTTTTCCGGTTATGTTGATTCTAATAATTATTATCCTATTACACATATATTAGTTAGACTAATAGCAGAACTAAGCTCTTTGCAGCCGATAGAGATAATGATGTACTTTCCAAATATTTTTTCGATATTCTTTATGATATCTATATATCTTCTTGGAACTATAGTTTTCTCAAGAAAAGAGCAATGGTTGTTATCTATAGCTGCAAGTGCTCCATTTCTGTTTTTCTATTATAATACTTCGATATACCCTGTTGGTTTATCAACATTGCTACTTCCTTTTGTTTTTTATTTATTTTTTAAATCATACATAGAAAATAATAATATTTATAGGATATTATTTTTACTATTTGTTATACTCTATCCATTTTTTCACCCAGCTACGTCACTTATGCTCATTTTTTTCATTTCTATAATAGAACTAACAAAAATAATATATATTAAAATAAGTAATCATTCTAATCAAATAGATGGGAATTTCTCAATAAACCCAATTTTAATATCTTTAATAACTTTTTTTACTTGGATTGCTTCTTTTTATCTTTTCGGTTACACAATCCGTACTATCCTCTCTTGGATAAATCAAGAAATGGTTCAAACTCATGCTCTAAGCGTGACAAATAAGTTTCAAGTTTTTAGCGGATTTTGCGATAAAAGTTTCTTTATCTTTAGAATTGCTGGAGATAATATAATATATTTTGTATTATCTATGATAACTACGCTGTTATTAGTAAAAAAAATATTCAATAGACAGAAAGTTGATAAAAATATTTTCATCATATGTTCATTATTTACTTTCAGCTTTATTTTAACTCTGTTCTTGTTTATCGGGCTAAGGATTGAGGGCTTAGATGTATTTAGATTGGCTAATTACCTAATGTTATTAACTCCTATTTTAGTCGGTTATGCTTTATATGAGATCAATCAATCTATTAAAAAAGTTAGCTTAAGTAGTATCATTATAATATCAATTTTACTTATTGCTTCCTTTAATAGCATATTTAGTGTATATCAATCCCCAGATATTTTAGAGCCTAACTGGCAAATTACTCATATGGATATAAAAGGGGGTTCTTGGTTTTTTAATCATAAAGTTGAAGAAATTCCCCTCAGTGGGATGGATTTAAGTTATAGATTTGTAGGTCTTTATTTTGGATTAAATAAAAGTTTAAACAGACCTGATGTTATAGAGATGAGGCGCGAAAGTTGGATTAACCCGAATGGCAGTATCCCAGATCATTTTGGTTACTCACATAATGTAACAAGATTAGGTAATACACTCTCTCATAAAAGATATATGGCTATTACACAGCGTTTTAAAACCGCCCATCTTGATCAAAAATTGTCTGTTAGAAGATGGGGACAATTTGATTCTGAAGATTTTATTCAATTGACTCATGACCCAACTCTGATAAAAATTTATGGCAATGGTGAGCTTGATGTCTGGCTAATTTGAACCAATAAATCAGGTTAAATCCATCCTTCCTTTCCGATCGCCATCCCAACAACAAGACAGATTGTCACATTCGCCCCCAACCACGCATACCCCACCCCGACAAGCCCGTACTTTAAAAGAGACATATACCCAAGCCCTATTATAAGCACCGAGAGGGCAAAGCTGACATAATTTATCATCCTGACATCCTTCTGTATCTTTTTAATAGAAATAAAAATAGAAGTCACCGCAAAAAAAACACCTGAAACCGCAAGCAACTGAAGCAACTCAAATGACTGATCTGAGTATTCCTTACTGAACAAAAGAAGAATCTTATCCCCGAAAAAAAAGATTATAATTAGTACAGGAACCAGGAGCATTAAAATTAATTTCACTGATTTGAGAACATTCTCTTTCAATGGAAGGTTGTGCGATCCTTCCACGAAAAGGGATATAGAAACTGCGTTTGGGATTATGATAAGAAGTGTGGCAACCGAATAAGCCACATAAAAATACGCCCCTTCTTTTGCACCTATCGTATTCACGATCATAATTGGAATAATCGTTCCAGGCGCCATCATGAAAATGCCTGCTGAATAATTCCCCAGCGAGAACTTCAGTATTTTCCGTATGGAAGCAATGTCAAAACTTCTCGTAAATGACAGACCGTATCTTTGCAACATAAAATCGCCAAATACAAAGGTCATAAGATGTGCTACTCCCAGCGATGAAAAGACCCCAAACACGCCCAAACCTGTGATCAGGAGCAGGATCGGTATCCTGGCTCCGAGCAGCAAGTTCTGGATCAAAATTAATTCTGCGCGCCTGATCGTTATAAATGTTATATTCTGAACAGAATAGACAGAGGTCACAGCGATATAGACAAAGAACACAGGCAGAAACCAGCCTTCACGAAGGAATGAAAGGGCAGGGGAGAAGATATTGATCCCCAGCATGAAAACTGCGGCAAGGACAAGGGCAAGAACCAGCGTCACTATCGCGATTGTGCTATACAGCCTGTTCCTGTTCTTTGACTCAGGTAGATACCTTACGAGTCCTGCATCCAATCCAAGCCTTGAAAGCCCAATGATCAGCGCGGCTGCTGAGATTGCAGCAGTTGCGAGACCGACATCCTTTGCTGGCATGGTCCGGGCTGCCACGATCCAGAAGAGGAGACCGAAAAATGCGCCGAATGCTGAGTTCAGCATTATGGCGATGGAGTTGCGGTAGAGGGGGTCGGAGTAGAGGGATTTGATTTTTTTTAACATTTAAGTGGGCTTTATTAAGTTCTAAAATGTACTTAAAAGCGTGTGTTCTTTTGCGCGTGGTGGTTGCATGGACCCGCAGACTGGCGACGGGATTTTATAGTAAATCTACGTTCATCTGCGTTTTCTCTTAACATTTCCTCCTTCTCCCTGTATTTCTCTACCATAACCTCCGCCCTCAACAAACTCCCAACCCTTCCCGCATCGCTCTAGTCCCCATCCTGCGCAGAATACCCCTTCGCCTCCCCGCCCAGTCCTTCCTGCGTGATATCTGCCCGCCCATATGTTGGGTGAAAGACTCCAGCCCCCACCCTTCACACTCCCGTATCACCGGGCTCATCTTGATAATCTCGGGGCGAGTGCAATGGAAGATCGATGGTTTCAAACAAAGATCCTCGTAATATTTTACACCCCGCCGCCGTAAATGATGAAGCATCTCCCCCACATTCTCCTTATACGAAAACCCCAGCACAACAACCTTAGAACCCTTCACAGCCTTCTCACACTCATTCAGCGCATCCACCAGCAGTTCAAACACATGCAGCGGCATATGATCATTAACAGCCCTGCCCGCAGTAATAACCTTTGAATGATACCCCAGGTCCTCAGCTTTCGTCACCAGATAATAAGGATCAACAGGCAAACAGTGGCCACCCACACCCGCACCCGGATAGTACACATTAAAATTCCACTTGGTAGCAGCCGCCTCGATCACATCCATAATATCAATGTCCATCCTCTCGAATATCCTGTCTGAAGTTTTCATTTTCTTATATGAAATTAATTTGCTTGTATGTGGATGATAGTAAATCATGGGTTTATCGTGGAACTGGAGGAAGTGTCTATTTGTGACTTTGGTCTGGGAGTAGAGGCGTGAGCCAGTGCCGTCTGCGCGGGTTATTCCTTTCATGGTTGGATTAGTCCTGATAAACGTAGAAATAAAGTGTTGATTTTGGTGATAAGTTAGTTTAGTATAGGTAATAAATATTGCATTAGTTACTTAACTGTTATTATTTGATTTTTTCTAACATTCTTTGTTTTGGGAGCGTGTGAGGCGCAGCCAATGGCTTTAAAAATATATAATTAAAGTGATTGTATCGCCGCAGAGCACACCGACAGTGTATAGCGTTTTTACCATTCTCTATGCTCACCGTGAACTCTGTGGCTGATATTGGAATGCTTCAAGCCTTGCACCCGCTGCCCTTAAGGGCGGCAGGGTGCAGCCAGCCGTGGTGGTTCATGAGGTATTGGTTCGAAGGGGCAGGGGAATGAGTGATTTTAGGACTGGTGAGTGGGTGGGTATGTCTGCTGGTTGTGGGTTGGGGTTGCGTGGTAGTCGCAGCCAGCGGCTGTGTAAATATATAATTTAAGTGATATTGCACTGCGATGAACGCAAAGTTAAGGTGACAATGTCTTTGCGCTCTTTGCGAAC
>Ga0255367_1046_pt1 | contig 34801 bp, 32 predicted proteins | sample ANMaggSeSYBR01D8_FD_182098 | JGI IMG/M metagenome (GOLD analysis project Ga0255367, IMG submission 182098) | Sediment cell enrichment communities from methane seep in Santa Monica Basin, California, United Staets - ANME aggregate JGI... | ecosystem: Environmental > Aquatic > Marine > Cold seeps >... | reverse complement strand
AACTGTTTTTTCTGCGAGATACTTATCTTCTTCAATAGCAGGAGGAATTTCCGGAACCAGAGGATTCTTTTGTTTTCCTACCAGAACGCTGTGACCTGTCCATGGATATTTATCAAGGGATTTCAGATCTTCGACCAGCTTTGCTCTAAGTGGATTTAGATGAATATAGCGAGTCAACTCCAGCAGATAAGTTTCTTCTTCACAGACAACAGACTTATAACGATTTTGGAAAAGATGCCCGCTTCGCCGATGACGAATGTTGAATGTTACTGCATATCCGGTCATAAGTCGGCGCATCACGGTGCTAAGCGGCGTTTGGTCGATTCGTAGCAAGAGATGGAAATGGTTTGGAATAAGCGTCCACGCGTAGCATTGAGTTTGGGTTTCCTCAAGGATGATGGCGAGTCGTTCCAGAAATGAAGAACGATCCTTATCGTCCCAAAAGATTTTTCGGCGTTCGATCCCCCGGGGCATTATGTGTTGCAAGACACCGGGAGCATCAAGTCTGGCTTGGCGTGGCATGTTTATTTACGGCAATGTTTTGGAACAGCAAGCTAATTCTCCCTGTTCCTTCGCTTTCGCTTTTGTCATTTCAAGCGAAGCATGGCATAGGGGATGTTCTCTACTTTTAAACTTTTGGGGAAAGTCGAGAACGTTGTTGACTACGTTGACTTGCTCAGGTTCTTCCCTCGGTTACTCGAAAAATTACATAATCAGACATGAAGCTTGGATATCTCGCTTGCGGTAAATTTATTCTCCTGCCTTCTCCAAAATCGTTTGCATGATTTTGTCAGAAAGTCTGAAGTTTTTATCCACCAGTTCGTCGAACAACGGTTTTATGTCCTCAATCAGATTTCGCTGTTTCGCTAACAACAAAATGCCCGCTAAACCTATGACCCGATACCCTGCAGAAATGGGCCGCTGTTCGAGCACGGGCATCATCAAGAATCAGCCAATCCGCCTTAAGTTCCTTACCAAGGACTAAAACCTCGGATTCACCTTGTCCGAATTCTGAAACTAACAGATTCACTGCTGTCCGATCCTTGACCTTTATCTTCCCGACCCGTTTGGCTTGATCGATTTCTTCTGCGCCCGGACGTCTCCTACCCCTTACAACTACCTCGATATAAACGCCCCATGGAATGTATATCTTTTCATAGAGTTTTTCTAAGAGATCGAGCTTTCCTATTTTGGCAAGCCCTATCAATACTGCAGCATCACAGATAACCCTCACACTTAGAATGCCTTTCCCATTTCTTCAACGCTATTCAGCTCGTATTTTAACTGTTCATCATCATAGTCAACCACAGCCACACCATTTTCCCCCAGAAATTCGATAAAATTCCATAAGGGAAGTCCCGAAAATTCAGCGGATTTACCTAATGAAAGAATACGCTTTTTATAGCATTCGAAAGCCATTAGTTTTCTCGCTTCACGGCTTATGACCTCTTTGGACAACCCATGAGCGGACAATGTACGATACAAGTGATCAGGCAACTCTATTATAGCTTGTACAGGCATAACTACCTCCAAAGATTAACCAAATGCATTATATAAAATGTTCTTTTTCAACTTTAATGGAGAACATCCTATATTCCTCCTGTCAAGAAAAAAGTGATTAATTTTTAAATGCTGTTAATTCAATAAGTTAGATGTGGTGGCTTTTAAAGGACGCACTTATCCAACGTTATTTTATCAATTTTTTCAGCGGATCACTCACCTTATAAGCAAACACTCTATCTAATCGTTACATTTATCCGGCATACCACTCATCCTGCCCGCAATGCTTCCGCCTGCTGGGCAGGCAGTGGTCACCAATCATCCCTTATCCAGATTAAAGTGTTCAGTGAGAGGCCCTGCATTGTCCCTCCCGAGATCCATTTAATGGTCTCAACGCTGGTGATCGGGCTCTCTCGCCGAAGATATAAATTGTAATCGCTTTCTATATTATCGGATATCTCTCGACAATGATTCGTCTTTCATATCCGGATAATACTATCAGATGCTTCATTCTTTGATAAACGGAAAAACATAGGGGTCGGGTCTTCATTCTTCACGCTTTTATCTTTTTTTCAATCTTTGAGATTTTTCTTGCAAGCTTTTTGTCTTTTCTTATTTTATCTTTAACACGCCTGCATGCCTGTCCTTCATAGAAAAGCATCCAGCCAAAAAAAATCAAAAAAATTATCCTTTTAAAAAAATGAGGATAGTTTTTTTGCATAAAAGCATGGAAAATGTGAAGGTGATATGACTACAGGAAATGCAGAAACAAGGGAAAACAACGGGGTCGCCTTAAATATTAACTATTCGAGCCTTATTTTTATAGTTTTTTTGACAGGATTGTCAGGATTGTCAGGATATTTTTCCACTGCCCGGATGGCAGGCAAAAAGTGCATCAGTCCGGGCGGAAAAGTTATGAGGCGTCTGGGGACACTGGTGTGACATTATTCATCAAAAAGCTACTACTTTTTCAACACCTTACCCAGCTCCGCCCCTTCAGTTACATAGCAAAATACAACTTAACCAATTATAATTATTAACTTTTTTGTTTAAAATACCAAACGCTTTGGCGGAAACTGAGGGATTGCCTCTTCATTCTTAACTGATTTATGTTTTTTTAAGGGAGCTGGGGACAAAGGAAATCAGTACGTTATATAGCTCCACCCTCTTCGATTACATCCTGCAAAGCGCTTTGGAACGATAAATTGCAATTTGGATTCTTCCACGTTCCTATATAGTGCCTGAACGAAAACCCCGAAATATGGTTTTTCAATTTTGTCGTAAAGATTACCAACTCGCTGAGATTGCTTCTTTTTTTTTTAAACTTAAAACCTAAAACTTAAAACCGTGCCTGAACGGGGTTTTCGTTCAGATACTATATATAGGATTCACTCGCTTTAATTTTAATTGCCAAGCTTTTTTATTTCATAAAAAGAAAATTCATAGTGAAAACTTCACAATCTGTCAAGTATAAATGCACGGCCTGTAAAGCTTTTTAATTTGAGGTTTTTCTTTACTCTGTGTTAATTTTATTGCATGGATACACCGGAGAAATTGTATAAATACTTTAATGTCGCCTTGCAGTGGTTTGTTAAGAAAAAAGGTCATGGCGCCCAAAATTATCTTGCTGTAGTTTCTGGAAAATCTGAATCTTGTATAAGTCAAGTAATCAAAGGAAATCGAAAGGCGGTACCGGAAACCCAGGTTGCCATCTCCACAGCCGCCGGCTACACCTACGAAGAATTTCTTGCTTTAGGTCGGCGCTTATTAGCCGATAAAGAAACTTCATCGCCGGAAACCCAGGGGCAAATATCTGAACCAGGCAAGATTTATAACTTCAATGCTAAAACTGACAGCAAAGTCATTGAACTGGATAACAAAAAATATGTTCTGAGGAACCTTCTTGACATGGCCAGAGACGTCCTGGCAAGCGATTACAGGCTGTGCCAATATGCTTTTACATCCAACATACTTATTCGCCGAAACTGTGCGACTGGCAAAAAAAGAAAACAAACACAAAAAAACATCTCGGAAGGGTAATACACTATAAATTTACACGCGCTTAACTTTGTTAGCTTCGGGACACTGGTGCTTTTGTTGCTTTATTCATCAAGCAGTCCCTGTTTTTTTAACTGCATTCCCCTTTGTTGGTGGTAGTTGTAGTGGTGGTGGTGTTGGCGCCAAAGTGGGTAATGCGGGGATCAGACTTTTGTGCCTGTTTAATCTCGCCCCCATCCTCGCAAACAATCATCAAATGAGGCATGCTTTTGGATTTTTAAAGGAACTAGTTTCGTTTTCCATAGCAAAGCTTTTCTAAACTGATTTAAACCTGAGTATTGACTATTCTTCGCTAATTATCTATTTGATTAGGAACGTGGACGAAATAACTTCCCAAAGTAGGCGCACAGATTTGGGTCGAATTTGTTTGATCTCAGATCACAAAAGTTGATGGAATAGCAAGCTATTTCAATATGTTTGGGATTTGAGATCAGACAAAGGCGGCCTGAAGCTGTGATGCATAGTTGGGGAAGTTATTTCGTCCACGTTCCTTAGCTCTTTAATATTTCAGACACTTGATAATACTTAAAGGTAATCAGCAAATGAAAGTCGCTACTTATCAGACCGATCCTATATTGCTTGATATTAAGGCAAACCTTGAAGATACAATTTCAAAAATCCATCATGCCAAAGAAAAAAAAGCTGATCTGATTGTATTCCCGGAACTGGCGCTGACAGGATATTTTGTTGGAGAAAAATATCATGAAGTGGCTCTTAAAATAGAGTCTGAAGAAATAAAAAAACTATCGCTTGCAACAAAAGGAACAGCAGCAATAGTCGGTTTTATTGAAGAGTCCAAATCTATGAATTTTTATAACTCTGCGCTTATTGCTGTCGATGGAGAAGTTCTATTTGCATACCGCAAGTTAAATCTACCAAACCATGGAGTATTTGAAGAAAGAAAATACTTTTCTAATGGGAAACGAGTATCAACATTCAGGTTGCTTGGCTATAATTTATCCGTTTTTATTTGTAACGACATGTGGCACCCTGCCCTGCCTTATCTTGGAATATGCCAGAAAGCAGACATATTTATTACTATTTTAAACTCATCCCAAGGTTCTATGGGAAGCGAATTTAACAATATTGAAAGCTGGGAAATCATAAATAGATTCTATTCGCGCGTATTTGGAATTTACAATATATGTGTAAACCGTGTCGGTATTGAACATTATTTTGAAAAAAGAGAGCGTGTAAAAAATATAGAAGAAGATGAGGATGATCCTTATCGGTTCTGGGGAGGAAGCGAAATAATTAATCCTTTTGGTAAACAAATCGCCAAGGCTGCACTTTATAAACCGGATATGATTTTTGCTGAAATTTCGAGAGATTTACTCCGCCGGAAAAAAATTCTGCTTCCCTACCTGAGAGATGATGAACCACACTTTACTTGTCGTGAACTCAACCGCATTTTATATGGTAAAAAATAATCAATTTATATATTTTCTCTTTACTTGATTATAATTTATTGATATAAAAATATTTTAAAATGATTTTGATCATGTTTGTTTAAATTTTAATATACTGTTTTTTATATTGAATTAGTATGGTTTTAGTTTTTTTCCTTAGAATGATAAACTTGTAAAAAGTCAAAATTCAGAGGGCAAAGTAAAAAGCTTTCAGGAGGTTTATAGAAATGGATATAAGCAGGAAATTGGGGATCTTGGTTTTTTTTGGTGTACCTGCAGTTATAGGTGGCGGAATTACTTATGCTCTATTCGGCGACAGCTATAATGCTGTATTTATATATGAATTTCTTCTTTTATTAACGGCCGGTATTTTTGTCAGCAGGTAAAGAGCCGGTCCTTCAAATTCATACGCTATAGACTTTCAGATAATTAATTTCACTGCGTTATCAGTCGTCGACGTATAACTAATACGCCTTTCTCCTTCTAGCCTTGTGAAATTAATTATCTGAAAGTCTATATACATTTCGTATAGAGACCTTTGAAAAATGTTCAATTTTGTTCAAGTTCAAGGAAGGCGAAAATTTTAAATGCAGGAATACATTGAGTATTTCGAGGCTTAAAATTTGAGCCTGACGCAGAAATTGGGCAAAAGGGGGCGTTTTGCAAAGGTCTCGTATAACAGCCCATGGCTCTTCTGTTAAAGCCATTCCGCAATTGTGCCCCTTGCCCTCCCCCCTGATGAGTGAGGGGGAACTGGAGGTGCTATGCAGAATAAAACACCCCGTGATATTATTCTGTGGTTTTTTCTTGCCGTTTTTCTTGTTTCAATATTCATGATGGGCTGGCTCTTCTGGCCATTCATATCAATTATTGTTCTCGCTTCCGTTGTTACAGGTATTTTCAACCCTGTTTACAAATTTATAAGAATTAAAGATAAAATAAATCCTCCTTTTGCATCATTTTTAACCTGTATCATTATATTTATTGTCCTGTTTGTTCCTATAGTCTTTTTTGTAGGTATTTTATCTAATGAGGCTTACGAACTGTATCTTACAGCAAAAAGCGCCGTATTGGGCAAACAAATCAAAAGCCTGCTTGAAAGCAGCAGAATTCTTGAAAATGCAAACAATGTACTATCGAACTTCAACATTAAGCTCACCGGAGAAGAACTCAACAAAGCGATTTCCGAACTGGGCAAAGTCGTCGGCCTGTTCCTGTATGAGCAGGCCAGCGCCATAGCTTCTAATGTCTTTAAACTGTTAATAAACTTCTTTTTCATGCTGCTTATAATCTATTTTCTGTTTATTGACGGAAATAAAATTGTATCGTTCATAATTGGTCTTTCTCCTCTGCCAAAAGAACAAAATGAAAAACTGGTTCAAAAGTTTAAGGATATGGCGGGAGCCATTCTAATAGGCAATGGACTTGGCGGTTTGATTCAGGGGACACTGGGCGGTTTGGTTTTTATGATGTTCGGTTTAAAATCGCCTTTTTTGTGGGGTGTAATTATGGCTCTGCTCGCATTTCTCCCGATTATCGGAATTGGAGTTGTATTTATTCCTGCAACCGTCTATCTTTTTTTAACAGGAAGGGTTGCCGCGGGCATATTTTTTATTATATTTTATTTAATTCTGTCCGGTGGAATTGAATACATCTTCAAACCCAAACTGGTTGGCGAACGCGTTAAAATGCATACACTCTTAGTATTTTTTTCCATAATTGGAGGGTTGAAATTATTCGGAATCCTGGGCATAATTTATGGTCCGCTTGTTGTGACAGCATTCTTGACATTAACTGATATTTATCATTCCAGCTATCAAAAAATGGTTGCGCCCATGAGAAAGTAATTTTGCAACAGTTCACGGTTAACGGTTGTTCAAAACAAAAAACAAGCAATTCAGTTGTGAGAGCCCTTAGGATAATATTTCATATAAAATTCGTAAACCGTGAACCGTAAACCGTAAATTAGGTGCCTATATGATTGAAACAGAAAAATTGCTCGAGATAAGCATCGAAAGCGAGATGAAAAAATCTTATCTCGACTATGCCATGAGCGTCATTATCGGGAGAGCTCTTCCGGATGTACGCGATGGCTTGAAGCCGGTACATCGTCGCTCTCTATTTGCCATGCGCGAATTAAAAAACGACTGGAATAAACCATATAAAAAGTCTGCGCGTATCGTTGGTGATGTCATAGGTAAATATCACCCGCATGGAGACACCGCCGTTTATGACACTATTGTTCGCATGGCACAAAACTTTTCTCTTAGATATCCTCTAATAGACGGACAGGGTAATTTTGGATCTATAGATGGAGATCCTCCTGCCGCGATGAGATATACTGAAATCAGGATGACGCGCCTTGCACATCAGATGTTAGAGGATCTGGAGAAGGAAACTGTTGATTTTGCTGCAAACTATGATGAATCTTTAACAGAACCCTCTGTTCTTCCATCTAAATTTCCCAATCTCTTAGTTAACGGGTCATCAGGCATAGCTGTCGGTATGACGACCAACATCCCGCCTCATAATCTTACTGAAGTCACTAACGCAATAAAAGCCATTATCGACAATCCTGACATTACAATACAGGAAATCATGAAATTCGTGCCCGGGCCTGACCTTCCTACTGCCGGCATTATTTACGGAACCAATGGAATATATGACGCATACAATACCGGTAAAGGCATATTTAAGATGCGAGCCAGGATTTCGGTTGAAAAGAATAAAAGTGCGCAGACAGAAACTATCATAGTTACAGAACTCCCCTATCAGGTTAACAAAGCCAAACTCATAGCAAATACAGCAGATTTGATAAAAAACAAGCAGATTGAAGGCATAAAATTTGTAAGAGATGAATCTGACAGACAAGGGATGAGAATAGTTTTTTGTCTTAAAAAAGACTCTATTCCAGAGGTGGTTATCAATCAGCTTTATAAACATACCAGGCTCGAAAGCAGTTTTGGAATCATCTTTCTTGCTATTGTAAACAACCGTCCCGAGCTTCTCTCTTTTAAAGAAATTCTTGAGCATTTCATTCTCCACCGCAAGGAAATAATTATTCGGCGTACCAGGTTTGATTTAAAAAAGGCTGAAGAACGTGCTCATATTCTTGAAGGTTTAAAAATTGCGCTTGAAAATCTTGATAGTGTCATTTCCCTGATAAAGGAATCAAAATCACCCGCGGAAGCAAAAATACGCCTTATTAAAAAATTTGAATTAACCGAAATTCAGGCACAGGCGATACTTGATATGCGCCTGCAGAAGCTTACCGGACTTGAACAGGAAAAGATATTAGAAGAATATAAAAACATTCTTAAAGACATCTCCAGATTTAAAGAAATACTATCCAGTGAACGAATTGTTGAAAGTATTATAAAAGAGGAGCTGACACAAATACAAAATGATTTCGGGGATCAGCGCCGCACAGAAATAGTCGCATCCACCAAAGAAATTACTATAGAGGACATGATAGTTGAGGAAGACATGGTGGTCACCATTTCAAAAAGCGGTTATATAAAAAGGACCCCGATTACAGTTTATCAGAGCCAGCACCGTGGCGGCAAAGGGAAAACCGCCATGTCGATAAAAGAAGAAGATTTTGTAAAACATCTCTTTGTTGCTTCAACACACCATACCTTCCTGTTTTTCACGAATATGGGGAAAGTTTACTGGTGTAAAGTTTATGAAATTCCTCAGCATGGCCGTGTTAGTCGCGGTAAGGCAATTGTCAATCTTCTTAGCTTTGAAAAGGACGAAAAGCTCGCCACTGTACTTGCTGTAAAATCATTTGAACCCGGCTCCCATGTTTTTATGGCAACGAAAAACGGGCTGGTTAAAAAAACAGATATTATGGCTTACAGCCATCCTAGAACGGGGGGTATAATTGCACTTAATCTGGCCACTGGTGACGAATTGATTGGGGCAAGGATAACCGATGGTACAATGAATATCTTTTTGTGTTCTGCAAATGGCAAGTCGATTCGCTTTCATGAGTCAGATGCACGCCCGATAGGACGTGTTGCAAGAGGTGTTCGCGGAATGAGCCTTGCTGCCGGGGATCATATCGTCGGCATGGAAGTTTTAAGCCATGGTCAAACCTTGTTTTCCGTAACTGAAAACGGATATGGGAAAAGAACATCTATTGACGAGTATCCTGTTCAAAAACGCGGCGGCAAGGGAGTAATTACAATAAAAACCAGCGAGCGTAACGGGCAGGTTGTTTCAATAATGCTCGTAGAGGAAGTGGATGATCTTATGCTGATGACGAATACAGGCAAGATCATACGCATGCATATTAAGGGCATATCAGTTATCAGCCGCAATACTCAGGGTGTAAAACTCATCAATATGGATAAAGGTGAGAAAGTTGTGGGTGCCCTCGGACTAATTGAAAAAGAAGAAGTAACTACAGGTAAATAGGCTGAAGGTAGAAGGTAGAAGGTAGAAGGCTGAAGGTAGAAGGTAATCAGCTAAGTTTGTTAAAGCGTTTAGGCTTCTTCTGCAAAAGGTCTTGAATGGTTTAATTCGAGCGTTGATAGATGATTGATATACTTCATCAGCCTTCAGCCTTCAGTCTTCTACCTATCCACCTAACTTATTACAAATAAGAATATCATTATGAAAAATAACGTAGATATAGATTCCATCAAAATAGGTGTCGTTGGGGCTGGAAGCTGGGGAACAGCTATAGCAAATCATCTTGGCTTAAAAGGTTTTAAAGTTGATTTATGGGTATTTGAAAAAGAAGTTAAAGACCAGATTGAAAAATATAGAAAAAACAAAATTTTTCTTCCGGGTTTTACTCTTTCCTCAAATATATTTCCATCAAATGATCTGTCCTCTGTTGCCTCAGATAAAGACTTACTAATAATTGTTGTCCCTTCGCATCTTATGCGGGAAACGGTCAGCAGAATTACAGGAATTGTTTCAAAAAATACAATTATACTATCAGCCTCCAAGGGGATTGAAAATAAAACTCATTTGACAATGTCCTGCGTACTGAAAGAAGCTCTTCCTGAAATCTCGGACGACAAAATAGCGGTTATCTCAGGACCCAGCTTTGCCAAAGAAGTCGCAAATAAGGTACCGACTCTGGTCACTGTAGCCTCAAAAGACAAAAATGTTGCTGAATTTGTGCAGCATGTTTTTTCTACGCCGTACTTCAGAGTATATACGACCGACGATTTAATTGGAGTTGAATTAGGCGGTTCTGTAAAAAATGTTATTGCGATAGCCGCCGGAATAATAGATGGACTATGTTTTGGGTTAAATACAAGGGCGGCTCTTATAACGAGAGGTCTGACAGAAATCAGGCGTCTTGGATTAAAGCTGGGCGCAAATGCAAATACTTTTGCCGGGCTTGCAGGTATTGGTGATTTAATTCTCACCTGCACTGGAGATCTAAGCCGTAATCACACGGTGGGCAAAAAAATTGGAGAAGGAAAAAAGTTAAATGAAATTCTTTCTGAAATGCGCATGGTTGCAGAAGGAGTAAAAACAGCCAAATCCATTTATAACTTGTCCAGAAAAATAGGTGTTGAAATGCCTATATGTCAGGAAATTTATCATATTCTTTATAATGATGTTTCACCTGAAGAGGCTGCACGCAGGTTGATGAGCCGCGATCTTAAACGGGAAATAGATGAATAATAAAGAAGAAAAATACCCTCCCTGCTTTGGTATACTTGATTCTGTTTTTCCAAAAAAAGAGAATGGACTTAGGGATAGTCCGGAATCCTGTATTCCATGTTCCCATAAAACAGAGTGTTTAAAATCAGCAATGCATGGACCTGGTGGATTAAAAGTTAAAGATGAATTTATTGACAGGGCATATGAGTCCAAAATGATAGGCTTTCTGGAAAGATGGTCTAAAAAGAAAGACATCAATCGCAGGCTTAAGAAGATTGAAGATTGAAGACTGAATATTGAATATTTGTGGTATCGCTTCGCTCTATTTTTTATAAATTAACAGAATTCCTTCAATATTCAATTGACAATATTCAATATTCAATTGCTTTGGTCTTCAATATTCAATTTGCTTCCGGCTTGTCCGGGTTAGAAATCAGGAGAAAGTAATTAATGAAATCTATTAAAGATACGGCAATTTCAGGCAAGAAAGTTCTGATCAGGGTTGATTTTAACGTCCCAATGGATGAGCACCAGAATATTACTGATGATACACGTATACGTGCTGTCTTACCTACCTTGAAATATGCATTGGACCATAATGCTGTATTGATTATAGCTTCTCATTTGGGCCGGCCAAAGGGTAATGTCGTGCCTAAATTTAGTCTTGCTCCTGTTGCCAAGCGCCTTGCCAGGCTTCTTGAAGAAAATGTCATAATGGCGACTAACTGTGTCGGCCCTGATGTAAAGAAAATTGTATCAAATATGAATACAGGCGATGTTTTACTTCTTGAAAATCTGCGTTTCCACCCAGAAGAACAAAAAAATGATGATGGATTTGCAGAAGAACTGGCTAAGCTCTGTGATGTTTATATTAATGATGCCTTTGCTGTATCTCACCGTTCCAATGCTTCTCTTGTAGCAATAACTAAATATGCACCTTTATCTGTTGCAGGTTTTTTACTTCAAAAGGAGCTTGATTATTTCAAAAAAGCCATAGCCGATCCAAAACGTCCCCTTGTTGCTATTATAGGGGGTTCAAAGGTGTCAAGCAAGCTGGAGGCTTTAGAAAACATGCTTAAACATGTTGACAAGTTTATAATCGGTGGAGCTATGGCCAATACTTTTCTAAAAAGCACGGGATGTGATGTCGGCAAGTCAAAATTTGAAAAAGATCTTATTGATGTAGCAGGATCAATAATAAAAAAAGCAACAGAGAACGGAATAAAGTTTTACCTCCCTGTTGATGCAAAAGTGGCCAGCCAATTCAATTCAAAAGCCGAGGTAAAGACCGTGCCTATACAGGAGATACCTTCCGAGTGGATGGCGCTTGATATAGGGCCTGCAACTTCTTTGCTTTATTCTGAAGTTCTGCAAGATGCAAAAACAATAATTTGGAATGGCCCAATGGGTGTTTTTGAAATAGATGCTTTCAGCAGGGGAACAATTGACATGGTAGGCACCGTGGCTGAATCTTATGCGATGACAATTGTCGGAGGCGGCGATACAGACGTCGCTGTACACAAGGCCGGCAAGAGTGATATGATAACATATATATCAACGGGCGGAGGTGCTTTTCTAACGCTGCTCGAAGGCAAGTCATTACCCGCCGTAGTTGCTCTCAATAATGCTGAAGGTGAATAGGCTAAAGGCTGAGTAGTTACAAATAATATATAAAATTTATGCCACTTAAACCTTCTACAAGCAAATATATAATTCTATTTCTTGCTGCCGTATGCGTCTTTGCTTTGGCCGGATACATATACAGCGAACCTTTATCCAAATATATTACCAAATATTACCATCTTGTTACCGATAAGGAAAAAATCGAAAACTTTATAAACTCCTATGCAAATGGAATAGGAGCGCCTGCGATTTTCATTATAGTTCAGGTCTTACAAGTTCTGTTTGCGCCCGTTCCCGGTGAAGCAAGCGGCTTTATTGGAGGATATCTTTTCGGAACAACCAGGGGATTTATATATTCAAGCATCGGCCTTACTATAGGATCATGGATAAATTTTTTAATCGGACGATTTTTAGGAGAACATTATGTCAGAAAACTTATTCCAGCCAGGCAGCTAAACAGGTTCGATACCATTATAAAACATCAGGGAGTCATAGCTGTTTTTATTTTATTTATTTTTCCCGGCTTTCCCAAAGACTCTCTCTGCTTTTTCCTTGGATTCAGCGCTATTCCGATCAAACTCTTCATGATATTATCTTCTATTGGACGTATGCCGGGAACATTGATGCTAAGTCTTCAAGGCTCACTGCTTATTGAACATAGCTATAAAATGTTTGCACTTATTCTTGTCATATGTATTATATTAATATTTATAACTTTTCGTTATAAAGAAAATCTATATAAATGGATAGAAAAAATTAATGGTAAAAAGCTGTAGTTGTTGACGATTATTTAAAACAATGATAATAAGACCTTGCTTGTTAGGAATCAAGGAAGGAGAAAAATTTGGCATTCTGGACTGTAAGAGAAGCGCTCAGTCAGGCAAATAGATTAAGACGTTCATATTACGAACTATTGAGAGACGAGCTTGACCAATTTATGGTCAGTTATGCCCTTATAGATTCCTATAAAAACTTTCTAAACAAAAGCATCCCTTACCCTTTTGTTGAAAAGCGTGAGCTTAAACCCCGTGCCCGCATTCCTGACGTGGAATATGAATATCAAAATGCTTTTATAGTAATTTTTCTTGAAGATACAATTCCCGCTGTTCACAAGAAGTATATAAGGTTCTTCGATGTAAACAAGACCAGCAAAACAAATCTTCTCCATTCCAAAACGCTTCGACTTTCAGACGACTTTGACAGAAATCAGAAATACCTCGACTCAGTTCATTTTTATAATTTTATTAAAATTCTTCTTCCAGTCGATTACGCCCTTCTTATTCAAAGAACTACGGGTATTAAGAAAAGAGACCGCTACAGTCTTTCTCATTTTCATGTAAAAATTGACTGGCCTATTGCAGATGCGGCCGAAGCCCTGGCCCAAAGCCTTCGCTATATATCAAAAGATTTGTATGAAAAGGGAGATAACTACGCCGAGGATATACAAAAAAAATTTTTCGAGTACTACGGCCTTCATGTCACTGCTGGCGGCAGAAGGACTGCCGCTATTGTAGCAGCCCAGTATCTGAAAAAAATTCCATGTATTAGTACCGTGTATGTAGGAAGCAGCGAATCAAGGGCATTGATGCGGATTTCTGAAAGAGGAGTATCAAGGTCAATTCTTATGAAGTTTACAGACGAAGAATTACACCGCATTGCAGAAACAAACAGCCTTACGCCAAGCACTTTCAAGAAAAACTATGTGGTTGCATGTAAAGGGAAGGAAAGTATTTGCATATTTCAGGCAACCTATTTCTATACAAACACTTCAAGACCGCCTGATGATGGCAAACTTCATGAACTTAATCCCGATCTATACTGGCTGACAGTCGGCGCTCAACATATAATTCCAAAACCGGGTGTCTGGAAATATCCTCCTCTTCCGTTTAACATAATCTATACATAACCATCAAAACCAAGCCCCCCAATTATAATTCTTTCATCATTGCTATCTCATCGCAGTCGGGGAACTTAACACACAGTAAACAATCTCCCCATATCTTGAGAGGAAGGTCTGATCTGGGTATTTTTACAAAACCGTATTTCTCGAAAAATTTCGGTCGGTAGGTAAGTGTAAATACTTTTTTTATATTAAAGGATTTTGCCTCGGCAAGAGCCGCCTCAGCCAGTTTTGAACCAATTTTCTTCCTCAGATACTCAGGATGCACTGCAAGAGATCGTATTTCTGCAAGATCCTCCCAGCAGAACTGCAAGGCACAGCAGCCCAATACCGTTTCTTCACCTTCATTATTATCCACATATACAGAGAAATCCCTTAAATGATCATAAAGTTCACTCAGGGGGCGGGGAAGAAGTTCGCCTTTTTTGCCATAGTCCTGAAGAAGACCATGAATCGCTTTTATATCCTTTATATTTGCTTTCCTGATCAAATTATTCTCCTTATTCACAACAACAGAAATTGGCTACCAACTTAAGCCGGGACAGCCTGTAAATTCAATCTGTTAGCAACTCCTTAAATTTTGCTTGATTGTGGAATTGCCTTAGAGCCAAAATGGCGAAAAGTGTCCTGCTTTAAGTTGGTAGCCCAGAAATTGACTCGTTTGATCTCTTTATATGTCATAACTACACAGGTAGTTAGCCGACTTTTAACCGTAAATCGTGAACCGAAACCGGAGTAGTTACAAATATTGCGACCTGTGCGGTTAGCTTTTAGCCATTAGCGGTTAGCTTTTGGATAAAACTGTTCAACATCCTCTTTACCTTATTGACCTGTTGATTAAGTTTTCTAAAATCTCTCCTTTTCAATGCTAACAGCTAAACGCTAATGGCTAACCGCACAGGTTGAAATATTGTAGCCGGAACTGAATAATAATCAAGAATTTTTTATTGTTTTTGTTTCCAGGTGCTTCAAAGTATTTTCCGCCGCTTTTTCAGACAATAAAAATATTGCCTTATATACAGTTATTTGTTATTTTTTAAAAATTTGTATAAGGAACGTGGACGAAATAACTTCCCCAACTATAAATCACAGCTTCAGGCCGCCTTTGTCCGGTCTCAGATCACAAAAATATTGAAATAGCTCGCTATTCCTTCAACTTTTGTGATCTGAGATCGAACAAATTCGACCCAAATCTGTGCGCCTACTTGAGGAAGTTAATTCGTCCACGTTCCTAATTAATCTTCTATTTGGAGAGACGAAATGACTCAATGTGTTTTGCTAAATGCAGATTATACATTCCTAAACATGGTCGACTGGAAGAGAGCCATGTGTCTAATGGTCAAGGGCAAGGTTAAGGTATTAAAACATTCAGAAAAAATAATCAGAAAAGCTGAAGGAGCTGTGATCAAAATTCCTGCGGTAATGAGATTGATCAAGCTTATAAGAACATTATACAGAACCAGGGTGCCTTTTAGCAAAAAAAATATTTTTGTAAGAGATGGATTCAAATGCGCTTATTGTGGCACAAAGAATGTAAGATTAACTATTGATCATATTCTCCCAAAATCACGAGGCGGCAAAACCGATTTTGAAAATTGCGCTTCCTCCTGCATGCCATGCAATAATAATAAAGGCGACAAAACTCCAAGAGAAGCCGGCATGTTCCTTAAACTAAAACCTTATCAACCGACAATTTCAGAATTCTTAAGATTGAAAGTCAAAAACCTCGGCATTAACGACATGTTAAAAGATTTTGGTATTTTCTAACTACATAATTCCCTGCCTTTCTGCAAATAAACCAAGATTAATGCAAGTCAGCCCTGGTTTATCCATTTTTACAACCCACATGCAGGTTGGCAATTCCCATTGTTAAACTTTTCCATCTAATATTTATGAATCCTGCTGAACGCATAATTGCAGCAAAACTTTTTGGGTCTGGAAATTTAGCGACAGAAGAAGGAAGATACTGGTAGGCCTTCAGGTTCTTTGATAAAAACCAGCCTATTAAAGGAAGAATTATCTTGAAATAAAAAAGATACAACGACAATAAAAACCCCTTTGGGGGTGTGGCTAACTCAAGCACAAGCAACATCCCGCCTGATTTCAAACTGTCATAAAATAGCTTCAGTACTGATGGTTTGTCACAAATGTTACGAATCCCGAATGCAATGGTTATAGCATCAAATGTTTCTTCTCTGAATGGAAGATTAAAGGCATTCCCTGCTAATAGATAAATGTTGGAGCTGTCTGGTATTGATTTTATTTTATTTTTTGCAGACATAAGCATATTAGGAGAAAAATCAACGCCAAAAATTGAAACCCCTGTTCCTTTCTGCCGCAAAATTTCAATTGCGACATCTCCTGTCCCGCAAGCCACATCAAGCAGCACTCCATTATCAGGCGCCTTAATCGCTGATACCATAGTCCTTCTCCAGTAAATATCCTGGCTTAAACTTAAGAGGCGATTTAACAAATCATACCTGGGCGCTATTGACTCAAACATCTCCCGTATAAAAGGCAACTCCATATCCTTCATTGACAACCCCGCTTTTTGCATTACATTATTTGATTAAAATTGCTATTTAGTGCCCGAACGAAAAATAGCAGTTTTCATTCAGGTACTGTCTTAACGATTCAACCTAAGTTGAGCGATTTTTTGCGAAGATATGTGCTGAGATCTTGATGCATAAGGATTTGCAAAAACCGCAGGCATACCCGTGGATATGTTGAGGATTTTTGCGAAGCCTTTATGCGCAAGAGATCGGCGCAGATTGAGTAAAAAATCGCTCAATTTAGGTTCAAATATATACATCATTATAGTCAGGATAAAAACCTAAATTTTTAAACCTCATAACAACATACGTAAACATAAAACTATCAGGATATAAATGATTACAAAACGTGATTATTATGAAATTCTGGGCATAAACCGCAATGCTACAGCAGATGAGATCAAAGCAAGCTATCGAAAACTCGCCCTAAAATACCATCCGGACAGAAATCCCAACAACAAAGAGGCTGAAGAAGAATTCAAGGAAGCTGCTGAAGCCTATGAAGTTCTGCATGATACAAATAAGCGCCAGCTATATAACCAGTATGGCCACCAGGGACTTGAAGGAACGGGTTTTTCAGGATTCGGCGGTTTTGAAGACATTTTTTCAAGTTTTGGAGACATTTTTGAGGATGTCTTCGGCTTTGGTACCGGAAGAAGTTCAAGAAGCAATGCAAAAAGAGGGACGGATCTTCGTTACGATTTAACGCTCAGCTTCATGGAAGCAGCTTTTGGAACGGAAAAAAATATAAATATCGAAAAAATGGAACTATGCCCTGTCTGTAACGGCAGTACTTGTGAGCCAGGGACACAGATGGAAAGTTGCTCCTATTGTCAGGGCACTGGCCAAATTTCCCGCTCACAGGGTTTCTTTACAGTTAGAACTACCTGTCCTCAATGTCATGGCAGGGGGCAAGCCTTAACTCACCCTTGCTTACATTGCAGTGGAACAGGAAGGATCAAGGACAAAAAAAAGGTTTCAGTAAAGATTCCGGGAGGAGTTGATTCAGGTTCCAGGCTTCGACTTACAGAAGAAGGAGAAGCAGGAATATACGGCGGCCCTCATGGAGATCTTTACGTTTTTATAAATGTACAACCTCATAAATTATTTCAACGCGATGATACAGATATAATATGCCAGGTAGAACTTTCTTTTGTGCAGGCTTCTCTTGGCGACAAAATAATGGTAGCCACCTTAAATAGCGAAAAAAAACTCGAAATACCAAAAGGTACGCAGTCCGGTAAGTTATTCCGCTTCCGAGGCGAGGGCATCCCTTCTCTCAGAACCGGCAGACGCGGCGACCAGATCATTCAGGCGGTCATTAAAACCCCCACGAATCTGAACAAAAAACAGGAAAAGCTGCTCAGGGAATTTGAAAAACTTGAATCAGGCAAAGTTACCACCAGATTAAAAAATATTCTTAAAGGCAGCAGCGCAAAAGCAGCGAGATAAAAAAGGTAAAAGTTTACCACGGAACGACACAGAGTTTCAATGAAAATTGTAAACAATGAGTAAATGCAACAACCTGAATAGTTACGATAATTCAGTGTAATTCCGTGAAAATCCGTGGTGAATTATTAAAAAAATAAATATGTTTGAATTAAAAATTATTACACATTTTGCCGCTGCCCACCGACTTAAGATGGTAGCAAAAAAATGTGAGAACCTGCATGGACACAACTGGAAGATTGAGGTCAGTGTTGCAGGAGAAACCTTGAATAATGCCGGCGTATTAATTGATTTCGGGGAACTTAAGGGTTATCTCTCTGAAATTATAGAAAAGCTTGACCATACATTTCTTAACGAACTTAATTTCTTTCACAACGACAACCCATCTTCAGAAAACATTGCCTGTTATATAGCAAATGAACTTAAGAAAAAAATTATCGGCCATGATATTAAAGTTGCACGTGTTACAGCATGGGAGTCAGAAAATGCATGCGCTACCTATAGCTTTCCGGAATGTCTTCGATGATTCGTATGTTGACGCTTTCAAGTGGCTCTTGATCCGTCAAATCTTTGCCGCATAAATCCAGTAAATTGGTTATATTCATTTGTTTTAATATTCCCTTTGTATATAGCCCAATCATGCAAAACTTCATTTCCAAGGCCTTGCAATTCCTCGATAACTCGTTACTCAACTTCATCTGCTTTGTCTAAATCACCTGATGCCTCCTCAACAATTTCCACCAACTTTTCAATTCGCTGTTTTAAATGTGGGTGTGCTTTTAAACGCTCTTCCGAACTGTGTTTTTGATCACTCATGGACAACCTCCTTTTATTGTGATTTTCCATAGTAATTTACACTATAAGTCTATTTTGTTAATATTGCTTATCATATCAATATGCTGTGGTGCATTGGCTATCATATCACAATCTAACACTTTTAATTGCACCCGTAAAAAATTGACATTATTATATAAATTTTGATAAGTTATTAAAGTTTCATGGTAAGATTTATATCATTATTCAGAGAGAATACGTTGCTTTGGTGAGACCAACGGACACAGTAACTGGTGGTAATGGCCAAGACATCAGAAAGAAGCGCCGAAACAACAATTTCGGAAGAAAAAATTGAATCCTAAGAAAAAACAAAGAAGGTTTAATTGTCACAGCAATCAACGTAAACTGTTAACACTTACAAAAGGAAAAACAGTGATGAATTATAGAAAACCGAAACGTATCTTTGAAGACTCTGGGACAGTTGATCCAAAAATGTCATACCATGTTGAGTTGGAAAATGTTGTTAATACAAAAAACCAGGATATCAAAACCATGGTTGACATGGGAAGATACTTTTCCATATTTGCCCCGAGACAAAGCGGTAAAACTACATTTTTTAAACGTTTCAGCTCAAGACTTGAAAAAGATCCAGCCTATGTGTCCATGTTTCTTAGTTTTCAGGCATATAAAAACCTCGACAGGCAAAGGTTTTATCAGTTAATTCAAAAAGAGATATACAACCAACTGATAAACAGGCTGAATGCTGTAAACTGCTCGAAACTGGATGCTATAAAGGCATGCTTAGATTCTCATAATCTGACAGATCATATCTCATTAAGTGAACTATTTGAGGAATTAAACCGTATAATTGAATTCAAAAAAATTGTTATCTTTATAGACGAATTCGATGGAATTCCAATAAACGAACTGGAAAATTTTCTGACAACTTTAAGAGAGCTGTATCAAAAATACAAGGAACGTACAGATAAAGCTCTATACTCCGTAGGTTTACTTGGCATACGCAACATCACCAAACTGATTGTCGGCGGTGTTTCCCCTTTTAACATTGCAGACCAGGTCAAACTCCCTCCTTTTACCCTGAAAAATGTCCGTGACCTTTATGCTCAATATACAGATGAAACAAACCAGCCATTTGCGGACGAAGCTGTAAAAAAAGTATTTAATGAAACATCCGGACAACCCTGGCTGGTAAACCGTCTTGGAACTATTCTGACGGTTGACATAAAACCGGAAACCGCAGATCCGATTACCAAAAAAGATGTAGAAAAAGCTGTTGAAATTCTTTTGTATGAAGAAAACAGCCATTTTGATAATATTACGGAAAAGGCTAAACAATATAAAGAAACCTTCATAGATATTGTTTTTGACGGCGTTGAATATATCCCCGGCGATGAGAAGCAGTCCCTTCTTTTGACACATGGTTTGATCAAGGCCGAAGGAAAGAAAGTTCAGGTGAGCAACCCTATCTACCAGAAAAGATTTACCCGGATGTTTTTTGGGAATATTGCAGGAAAAGTTGATGTATCCTTTACACGTTATTATCTGCTTGACGGCGGTCTTAATATGAAAAGGGTGTTGATTGATTTTGAAAAGTACATTGCCCAGATAGGCGCGACCGCATTTTATTCAACAAACAAACCAATGGAGGTGACCGGCAAATTTCAGCTTACAGCATGGCTCTACCAGTTTGTCTCTGAGGGAACGGGAGAATTATATTACGAAACCAGGACAGGGCATGGAATCATGGATATCATGCTTGTTTACAAAAATAGGAAATATATTATAGAAACAAAGGTGAAAAGATATCAGGGAACCGTTGACGAGGCATTAGAGCAGATTGCGGAAAAGTATCTTCTGCCTGAAAGAGTCAGCCACGGCTATATAGTTATATTTGATCCCAAAACAAGAGTGGGTGAGTTATGCACGCCGCAAAAACACATACTTGAGGGAAAAGAAATATTGAGTTTTAATATTGGGATAGGGAAGTAGAAGAGCCAAAAAGTTCCCTTCCAGGCTGGCCTGGCCTGCTCCAACTTGGCCATTGCAGGCGGTAAAGGCTAAAAAGGATTATTCTCATCCATACTTCTGGGCGACTTTTCAATGAAATCTATGTATACTTTACACGGCTATAAACTGTGCTTTTTGAAACGGTCAGAATTATAAGGAAAAATTAAACCACGAAGGACACGAAGGGGCACGAAGATTAGAATTAATGCTTTTTAATATCTAAGGGATCGCTTCAATACTATATGGAGACACCTCCACAGACTATCGGATTGACACTGCCGGGGAGTTATACATCACCAATTTCAAGACCAGCAAGACACCCGCAGATTATGTGGTGGAAATTTGGAGAATGAGCAAGGACTTCAAGGTTGGTGATTTCACTTTCAAGACGGTGAAATAACGTTCACATAGAATCAAAATTTAATAGAAGCCCTGGCGCAAGCTGGGGCTTCTGCTGTCTTGTGGTGTGGAATAGATCAAGCTATAAAGATCGGAATCATGAGGAAGCTTGTTGACTGGCGGTAATTATATTCAGATCGGGGAAATAGCTTGAAAAATATCCCCCATCATTGGTTATAAGGTTTCTCCCTTTCATTTGGAGAGCATATGCCCCGATCAGAAAATCACTCAGAATGTGCTGCCTTATTTTGATCCCGGAGTTACATTTCTTGCATATCAATTTCCCAAGCTTTTTCCCACATTTTGTACACATTAATACCCGACGTCTGTTATATGTATCCCATCGTTTAGCAGCTATAACATAACTTTCCGGTTTCATTTCGCCAATAATAATGCCGGTATCACTTAAAAAGTCGTTCAGCTCTTTTTCATCCTCAAACGCGAGCGAAAGTTCACCGTAAACAATTTTGGGAATGAGCAGAGCATTTCTTTTACCTACTTTCCCCAATAACACCGCATATTTCTTCCCAAAATCAGGGACATTATGATAGATATAAATAAGAGGATTCGTGTCGATAACAATATTATTCATCGGTTCTGCCACGAAGCTGATCAACCATATGATCAATGCTTCTTCTGCTTCGCTTCTCCCCGCGACCAAGCCACTTCATGAATTTGTTTTCATCCCTGCTTTTCACAATAAGCGCCTTGTTCCCCTCAACAATGATTTCAACATCCATTCCTGGCATAAAGCCAAACTTATTTCTTATCACTTGAGGAATGGTTATCTGTCCCTTGCTCGTTATTTTCGGCATTATCCTATCCTTTGAATGAGTGGTATTACATTTAATTAATTGTAATACCAGGGAAGCCAAATGTCAAGCATATTTGACTCTTTCTCCTGCCCTGCCATCTCTGGACAATTCCGGTTTTTAAGAGGTTCACAGAGAGTACAGAGGCACTACGACGGGTTCTGGCCCCAACAAAAAAATATTGAGCTGTTTTATATGCTTATCAGAAGTAAAGATGCTTAATTTCAAACAGTTATCACCTTCAGGATTTCGCCCATTGTTGTCTTTATGCTGCATTGCACATCGTGATTATGAATACTTTCTATAGACTTTCAGATAATTAATTTCACAAGGATAGAAGGAGGAAGGCGTATTAGTTATACGTCAACGACTGATAAGGAACGTGGACGAAATAACTTCCCCAACTATACATCACAGCTTCAGGCCGCCTTTGTCCGGTCTCAAATCACAAAAATATTGAAATAGCTCGCTATTCCTTCAACTTTTGTGATCTGGGATCGAACAAATTCGACCCAAATCTGTGCGCCTACTTGAGGAAGTTAATTCGTCCACGTTCCTAACGCAGTGAAATTAATTATCTGAAAGTCTATATCTAAATTCCATTGTTCCACTGTTTAATAAGTTCATCTCTTGTAACAATTGCAGATACATCATCAACTTGTTTGCGGATATTTTCCAGGCCGCCCTCCTGACGATCGACCAGAATCACCGCCTTTACTACATCCATTCCTTCTGAACGCGCTCTCTCGATAGCTTTAACAGTAGAAGCTCCGGTTGTCGCAACATCGTCTATAATCACAACACGGTCTCCCTGCTTTATATCGCCCTCTATCCATCTGACAATGCCGTGGTCCTTCCGGGTTTTTCTTATTGAAAAAGCATTTATGGGGTTTCCTTTTAATCCGGAAGTAAAAGCCGTTGCAATAGAAATAGGATCAGCGCCGAATGTAAGACCGCCGATTCCATCAACATCTGAGTCCTTTATAGCTTCGTATACGAGATGACCAACAAGAAACATTCCTCTGGGGTTTAATATAACAGGTTTGCAATTAACATATAAGCGGCTCATCTTGCCCGAAACAAGTTTGAAAGCTGGTTCATCACTGTATTTAAAAGACTTTTGGCAAATCATCTTGATCAATTCTTGCTTCATTAACTAAACCCCTTTGGAAAGAAATTGTTGATTTTAAAGTAATAATCAGATAAAAAAGCCTCCACCGAAATGGAAGAAGCTTATTAATGGGAATCGGTGGAGGCTCAAAGCAAGGAAAACCGGAGACCCGGCACTCCTTGAACTCAAAAATTTAATTATCACTAAAAGCTAAAGTGGTCAATCCAAAAACACTATGAAAATATATATTCTGTCTTTATCTATATTTATTTTTATACATTTCCTAAGTTCCCCCCTTTCCCATGCTGTAGAAGAACCCGCCGAAACCTTTAGTCTTAAACATGCCGTAGAAACGGCATTAAAGGCCAATATTTCTCTAAAGATAAGCAAAGAAGAAGCAAATGCAGCCCTTGCCGTTGAAAAAAAACAAAAGACAAATTTTCTCCCAACTCTCAATGCAACCTATCAATACGAATATATAGACGAAGAAGCAACTTTGGGGACTATAGTAGCTGGCTCACAAGAAAAATATACTCTTATTTCCAAAGTCACTCAGCCAATTTTTACAGGATTCTCATTACTGAACCAGTACAAAATCGCAAAACTTGGTCTTGATGCTGCAAAGATTAATGAAAAGCTTAAAAAACTGGAAATAATATTTGAAGCAAAAAAAATGTTTTTCTCCATTTTAAAAGCACAGAAGTTTCTGAAAATTTCTCAGGATACAGTAACACAAATAACGGCACAAAAAGAGGTTGCAAAAAACTTTTATGAAGTCGGCATGACGCCTTTAAATGATTTGCTGCAGGCAAAGGTCGAGCTGGCCAACGCCAGGCAGGAACTTATTAGTGCCCAAAATAATTTGGAAATAACTAAATCAAATTTTAACATCCTTCTCCGCAGGCCAATAAATGAATCTGTCAAACTTGAAGATGTTCTTAATTATACTACTTTTGCACATGATATTGATTACTGCTTTAAAGCGGCAAAAAAAAACCGTCTTGAATTAAAAATAGCTGACCTGGAAATCGAAATTGCTGAAAAAGAAGTAAAACTTGCACAAAAAAATTATTACCCATCAATAAACCTTGAAGGCAGCTATTTCAAACGCGGGACAGAATGGGACGTTGACGGAGGCGATTATATATACGACCCCGAGGGCTGGAGCATAACTGCTGTCGCATCATGGGATTTCTGGGAGTGGGGCAGGTCCATCTATGAAGTTAAAGAAAAACAGAGCCGCCTTTCTCAGGCACAATACCAAAAAACTGAAATCTTAGACAATATTCGCATAGAAGTAAAACAAGCATACCTTAATACCCTGGAATCTGAAAAAAATATAACCACGGCAAAAAAAGCAATCGAGCAGGCAAAAGAAAACTTCAGGATAAACAAAGAACGCTACAAAGAACAAATAGCTACTTCTACAGATGTTCTGGATGCTCAAACGCTTCTTTCAAGAACTGTGACTAATTACTATAAGGCGTTGTACGACTTTAAAATTGCAAAGGCATCTCTACATAAGGCTATGGGACAGGAAGTTATGGAATGATTGATGGTAAAGATAAAAATTCAATAATCCAGATGTTTCATGTTCACAAGCATTATGGCTCAAAAAAAGCTCTTATTGACATTAACCTTAATGTCTCCAAAAACGAATTTCTTTTTATCAGCGGCCCAAGCGGGGCCGGCAAATCAACCTTATTAAGACTTCTTTACCTTGGAGAACCGGTATCGGAAGGACAGGTTCTGGTGGACGGGATGAATCTGTCGAGAATCTCCAAAAAAAGAATCCCCCTCCTAAGAAGAAAATTCGGAATTATTTTTCAGGATTATAAGCTGATATCTACAAAGACTGTATTCGATAATGTTGCTCTTGTTCTTGAGGCGTCGGGGAAAAAAAGAAAATTTATTGAAAAAAAGGTAAGAAGTGTTTTGCGAACTGTTGGAATAGAGCAAAGAATTAATGTCCTTCCTCACAGCTTGTCAGGCGGAGAACAGCAAAGAGTAGCGGTTGCAAGAGCTGTCGTTGGGGTCCCCAAGATAATATTAGCCGACGAGCCCACAGGAAGCCTGGATTCGGATTCAGCCGACATCATACTCAACCTTCTTAAAGGGTTTCACACACATGGGGGCACTGTCATCGTTGCAACCCATGATAAAGAACTTATCCGCAAAGCAGGAAGGCGGACATTATACCTTAAACAGGGACGTCTGCATATAAAAAGTGCCTAAAGTGAGCTAAAGTATGTTAAAGTGCCTAAAGTTAAGGTATTCTACTATTTTATATAAAAGTTTTTTGGCTAATTAATGCATAGGGGGGCAAACCGCTTCTATTTCTGTGTTATCAATCAGCACGCCGAAGGCGTACCTCAACTTTAGGCATTTTAGGCACTTTAATATACTTTAGGCACTTTCCCTGTTAAATATTATGGCCACTTATTATCATAGAGCTGTAAAGGATATTAATGATAACGGTTTCCTCAGCGCTGTTACTATAATTACAATAGCTCTGTCTATTCTGATCGTCAGCGCTTTTGCTCTCTTTTTTACAAATGCAAACAACGTAATGAATTACTGGGAAAAGGGTATAAAAATAATGGCATACCTTAAACCCGGTATAAGTCAAAAAAACTTCCCGGATATAAAACTCAAAATTCAAGAGATATACGGAATCCAAGATGTAAACTTTATATCAAAAGAAGAAGCCTTTGAAAGACTTAAAGAACAGATGAAACGGCAATCTTCAATTTTGATGGATTTAAACGAAAACCCGCTTCCCGATGCATTTGAAATCAGCATGATAGAGTCATCGCAAAGTTGCGAAAAAGTTGAGGAAATAGCGACAAAAATTGAATCACTGCCCTCAATTGAAGACGTAGAATATGGTCGGAAATGGTTAGAGCGATTTACGAATATTTTTGATCTCTTCAGGCTGGCAGGATATGCAATGGGCGGCATATTATTTATGGCCGCCGTATTTATCGTGGCTAATACTATTCGGCTTGTAATCTATACAAGACGCGAAGAAATTAAAATAATGAGGCTTGTCGGAGCCTCGGAAAAATTTATCAGGGTTCCTTTTTACATCGAAAGTATTATACAGGGAATACTTGGAGGAATTATAGGTATTGCGGCTCTTTTTATCATTTTCAAGTTAATATCCTCAAATGTTGAGCATGGTTTCAAATATGAACTTCTTAATATAAAATTTCTATCTCCTGAATTTTACTGCGGAATAGTACTGTGTAGCATGTTTGTAGGTTGGTTAGGATGTTATATTTCTCTAAAACAATTCTTAAAAGCTTAATACTTACCGCCGCCGTTATCATAACAGCTTTTTATCCTCCTGAACTTTATTGTTCAAATTCCAATGAAGAAGCAAATTTAACCATTGAGGATTTTAAAAAAAAAGCGGCAACTATCAACCGCAAAATTGAAAAACAAAAGACTGAGATTAAGGCATTTACTATAAAGGAAAAAAATACTTTAATTAGATTGAATGATGCGGATTTTGCTTTGAGCAAAGCAAGAAAAAGTATTTCAGCAATAAAAAAAGAAATAGCTGATATTGAAAAAAAGACAAAGCAAACAACCAAATCATATATTGACTTAGTAGAAAAAATTAAAACTAATGAGGAACATGTATCAAAACGATTAGTTGCTCTTTATAAACTTTACTGTCTTGGCAAGATACACGTTCTCGCCTCGGCAGAATCAATGTTCGAAATTTTCCAGCGTGAAAGTGCTTTGGAGAGAATTCTTGCCAATGACGAGGACAAACAGAAAAAACTAATTGAAAACAAGGCGAAACTTAAAAACATGCTGGACATTATGAACAGCCAAAAAAAGGAGAAAATCAATTTTGAGCAGGAACTAGTTAAGCAAATTAATATTATATCTCTTGAAAAAGAAAAACGCTCTAAGCTCCTTGCTGATATTCGAAGTAAAAAATCCCTTGGAATAGCTGCCATTGAATCCTTAAAAAACAGTGCAAATGAGCTTGATCAAACCATAAAAGCTCTAAGTATTGAATTTAAGCAGTTTAAACAAGTTGAAAAAATAAAAACAAAAAACTTTATTTCATTTAAAGGGTTGCTTAATATGCCCGTCAAAGGTAAAATTATTTCATTTTTTGGTCCTTACAAAAATACAAAATTCAATGTAAAAAATTTCAGGAGCGGCATTGATATTAAAGCCGGCAGAGGAGAGCCGATACATACCGTGTGTGATGGCCTGATAATTTATTCAAGCTGGTTTAAAGGCTACGGCAACATGATTATCATAGCTCATGGAGAAAATTATTACTCTGTTTATGCACATATTGAAGAACTCTTTAAGACAAAAGGAGATGAAGTAGAAAAAGATGAAGTTATCGCCACAGTGGGAGATACAGGTTCAATGGTCGGTTCCGGGCTTTATTTTGAATTGCGTCATCACGGAAAACCTATGAACCCGCTTGAATGGCTGAATTCAGGTGGATAGGTTGAAGGTAGAAGGCTGAAGACTGAAGACTGAAAAGAGCTTCCCCCTTCAGCCTTCCACCTTCAGCCTAATACGCTATTAATAATTAAGGAGTAACTACATGACTATAAAGAAAAGACGATATATTAAACTGTGGCTTGTGCCATTCATTGCAGTTATATTCTTCTTGGCATTCGAAGCCGGCTTTAACCATAATCTTTCAGCCGACAGCGACGAAACCTACAAGGGTCTTAAACTATTTTCAGATGTAATTGAGCTGGTTGAAAAAAACTATGTTGACCCGGTTGAAACAAAAGAATTAATCGAAAAAGCTATTCAAGGTATGGTTTTCAGCCTTGATCCTCATTCTTCATTACTTCCGCCCGAAGCCTTCGAAGAATTGCAGATCGACACCCATGGTGAGTTCGGAGGTATAGGGATAGTAATAACCATGCAAAAGAAAGCCCTTACCGTCATTTCACCTATCGAAGGTACACCAGCATGCAAAGCCGGCATTAAAGCCGGAGACATAATTATTAAAATTGATGGAAAATTAACCAGGGATATGATGCTCTGGGAAGCTGTAAAAATTATGAGAGGGCCTAAAGGAGCTGAAGTTGTTATAACTATAGTAAGGGAAGGACTATCAGAACCTGTTGATTTCAAACTTATCAGGGATATTATTCCAATTGAAAGTGTAAGATCAATAGTTTTAAAACCAGGCTATGGATACATAAGAATCACCAATTTTCAGGACAACACAACAGAAGACCTTGATCTGGCTTTAAAACAACTTGAATCAGGTGATGTTCCTTTAAAAGGACTTGTTATTGATCTTCGAAACAATCCAGGCGGACTTCTTAATCAGGCTATTGAGGTATCAGACCTGTTCCTTCAAAAGGGTGAAATCGTTTCAATTAAAGGCAGGCTGAAAACGCATACAAAAATTTTCAATGCACATAAAAACAAAATAAAACGTAATTATCCAATAGTAGTGCTCATTAACGGAGGAAGCGCCAGTGCATCGGAAATAGTAGCTGGAGCGCTTCAGGACCATAAAAAAGCTTTGATCCTGGGTACTACATCATTTGGAAAAGGCTCTGTCCAGACAGTAGAAACATTAAGAGATGGTTACGGCCTTAAATACACAATAGCCAGATATTACACGCCCAGCGGACGTTCCATACAGGCACAGGGCATTGTGCCCGATATTGAGGTTAAATATAAAATTATAACCAAGGAAGCGGACGCTGACGAGATTATGCTGCTGAAAGAAAAAGATTTGAAAAATCATCTGGAAGCAGAGCCTGTAGAAAAAGATAAAATAGAAACAGAATCCGAGGAACAAAAGCATAAAAAAAAGCATCCCTCAATGCATCTTCTTGAAACAAAACACGGACCACTTAAACTCGAAGAACTTCAATCAGATAATCAGGTTATGCGTGCACTTGAGATCCTTATGGGATATGAAATTTTAAAAGGCATTAATTAAAGGTAGAAGGTGAAAGGCTGAAGGTAGAAGGTGGAAGGTAGCTTCAGCCTTCAGTCTTCAGCCTATCCACCTAAGTATATATGACTAAAAAATCAGGTAAGAAGAAAAAACCATCCAAAAAGAGCGGAACTCAAAAGACACAACTTAAAAAAGCTGTTAGCGGCCTGTTATTTCTGATAGTTCTGGTTATGTTAGCTGGACTCCTTGCACATCAATTACTATTGCGCAGATCGTCGATACAATCCTCAGGGCCTTCAGTAAAATCTTTGGCCGGCAAAAAGAAAGTTCATAAACCACCTGTTTACGAAATCTATCCGGAAAAGGAGATACATTATAAAAAATCAATAGATAGACCAAAGCCGACATTAACGAAAAAATTGCCAAAGGTGGCAATTATTATTGATGATATAGGATATGATAAAAAAATAGCAGAAAAATTTTTAAACCTTGATGCTGTCCTCACTTTCTCTTTACTGCCTCACAGCTTATTTCAAGACAAAATTGCCAGGAAAGCCCATGAAAAAGGTTTTGAAATCATGCTTCATCTCCCCCTGGAACCACTTGAATACCCCCTGGTTGATCCCGGCCCAGGCACACTTTTTACTTCGATGTCTCCTGATGAGCTTATAATACAGCTCAATAAAAATCTGGATGCCGTTCCCTTTATCAAAGGAGTCAACAACCACATGGGGTCAAAAATGACCACCAGCTCAACTCAAATCTATCAAATATTTTCTATCCTGAAAAAAAGAAACCTGTTTTTCATTGACAGCCTTACCACATCAAAAAGTCTCTGCAAACCATCCGCCCGCCTTTTGCAGCTTCCTTTTGCTCAACGAGATGTATTTATTGATCATTTTCAGGAACCTGATTTTATCAGAAAACAAATAAAACTGCTTATCCGTATTGCCGACAAGCACGGTGAAGCGATTGGCATAGCGCATCCACATATAATTACATATAACATTCTACGCGAATTACTTCCAGAACTGCAAAAAAAAGTTCAACTTGTCCCTGCATCACAGATCGTGCGTATTCCATCATAGGCTGAATTTTATACAAAGCCACTCCCACTTCCACTCCGTACACGTTTATCTCCATTTGTAACCGTTCACGGTTGTCGGTTCACGCCTCACGGTTGATTGCCTTGAAGCATGGAACCGTGAACCGATAACTGTAAACCGTGAACGGTTACAAACATACAAAATTACATTTTTATTGTTAACATTTTTTATGCGTGGTATTTAAACGGAAAATCATACAATTACTTGTGCCATAAGGAGGTCCTCAGTGATGTTAGATAATAACACAAAGAAAGCACTTGATGAGCTAATAAGTAAAATTTTTCAGGGAAATGTCGCTTTATTCCTTGGTGCTGGGGTTTCTCATGCTGCGGGGGGGCCTGTTGGGAACAAGCTCACAGAAATGATAAAAGTTAAGTTTTCCAATATAGATCAAAAATTATATGACTTTATTGAAGTCTGCCAAGACGTTATTGACACTCCTCCATACAATCGAGATGAGCTTGAAGAATATATTCGTGGCGTGCTTGGTTCCCTTCAACCTACAAAATATCATCAAAGTATGACAAAGTATGATTGGTCAGCTATTTTTACAACCAATTTTGATGATTTGGTCGAATTAACATACCGCGTATATAAAGATAGATTAAAACCATGCCAAGCAATATATTCTGATTCTTTCCAAGTAAATCCTGCGGACAAAAGCAAGGTCTGTTTTTTCAAAATAATGGGTTCTATAACGGCGACGAGTAACGAAACGGGCAATGTGGTTTTGTCTCGTGCTGACTATAATCGCGCGCTTTTGAGAAGAAGGAAGTATTTTGAAATCGTTTCTGATTTTGTAAAGTCTGGGACAATTCTATTTATTGGTTACAGCTTTGTAGATAGAATCGTCTTAGATGTAATTGATGACTTGATTGATATATATGGAAAGGACAGAGTTCCTTGGAGCTATGCATTATTTAAACATCTTCCCGATTCTGATCGTAAAACACAGTATATGCTAAGTAGCAGAAAAATAATACCGCTGCAATGCGATTTTGAGAACTTTTGTCAGTTTTTGGAGTTAGCTCAACAGCCTGATGTTAAGGCAAAACGGCGCCATAGTGTACGGCTAAAAATCCGAGGGGCAGATTTGGAAATAGGCGAAGATGAATCCCGTCAATATGCTGAATATTTTGATATCCTAACCGAAGAGAAAATTAACACCGAAGCTGGCAGTAAAGATAGCTTTTTCATGGGAACTAACGAGAGCTGGGGCGCTTATGCTGAACGATGGGATTTTCTTCGGGATGTATACACGTCGTCAGGCTATAAATCCAACTCCAAAGGTAGCAAAGCGGCCTTATGTATCAAAGAAAGAGTCTTGGATGAATTAAGGAAATATGAAGTAGATAAAAATAAGGCAATTTTGATTCGTGGCATGGCAGGTGTTGGCAAAACCACTGTCTTAAAAAGATTAGCCTACGATACTTACAAAAGTGGGGAGGCTCCTGTCATCGTAGTCAAACCCACGAGAATCAGCTTTGATTATAGACTACTTGCTACCTTTATAGAGGACTTAAACTATCAATTTAACCAAAAGTTATCTGAGGGCCAACACGCACCACCGATAAAGCCGTTAATATTATTTGATGATGCTGGTAGTATGATTCGCCACGTAAGTCGCTTAAAAGATTACCTTACATCACGGGGCAGATCAGCTTTGATTGTTGCTGCTGAACGTACTGCAGAGTGGGATTTAAATTGGAAATCGTTTCCTTTTAAAATTCCCAAGGGAAATATATATGAACTTGATGAACAGTTATCTCAATTTGAACAAAAACGTATTATAGATCATCTTTATGACATTGGTTACATAAAAGCCAAAGGTATATTCTGGAATGACATAATCGATAAAACTTTCGAAAACTCTTTTTTTGCAACCATCTACACTCTTGTACATCCTTCCCGAAAACAGTTCAATGATATTATAAAAGATCAATATAATAATCTTAGCGAACTTACAAAAAAAGCCTATGAGTATATATGTTGCTTTCACCAATTTGATATCCCTATAAACATCGAATTGCTCGTACGAGCACTCAGATGCTCTTATTCTGATTTTGATACGGAAATAATAACGAAAGATGCAAATAAAGTAATATTTGAAGAAAAGGATGAAATCGGGAATATCCTCTACCGAACCCATCATCGTATTATTGCCAAAAAAACAATAGACCTTTTTTTGAATGATCCTGAAATATTGAAAACTATTTATTCAGAAGTTTTTAGAGAAGCCAATTTAAGCAATAAAAAAGAGCGTGAAATTTGTGAAAAGCTTCTAATTCAACATCTTGGCCCAAATGCAAAACCCCAATTATTTTCATACGAGCAACAACGCCATCTTTTTCAGAAAATATGCACTAACAACTGTGTTCGTAGTCTTATTCATCACTGGGGTGTCCTAGAAGCAGACGACAAAAATTATTCTCAGGCGGAAGAACTGCTGAAGCGTGCGATAGAAATTCCAAGGGATGAGATTGAAGCATTCAGGGGCGAATCAGATCAGAATATTTTAACTTCTCTTGGAAGCCTATATTCACACACAGCTATAGATTTCTTAAAAAAACAAAATCTTTCCGTTGCGGAAGAATATTTCAGAAAAGCTGAGGAATGTTTCCATGGTGCTAAATACGGTGAATTCCCCAACTCATATGCTTATCACAGCCACGCATATATGTGGCTACTTCGCGGAAACCAAGCAACGGAATTAAGCCAACAACTCTATTCTTACGCCCATAGTTTGGAGGTACTGTCTATTGCACGAGACAATCTCAATGAAGAAGAATTGCAACCCATTTACGAATTACAAACACTTATTTGGTCGAAGATTGGAGATGAAGGAAGAATTAGAGAAAACCTTGATGTTCTTCGGGAAAAATACAATAGTGCTCGCGGCTATTATCTCATTGGAGAACATCTTTGGAGGAGGGCGCAAGAAAAAGAAGGCGAGGAAAGAAAAAATATATCAGAGGAAGCTCTGGCAGTAGTTAAAGAAGGGTTAGAATTTATTCCAAATGACGAGTATTGCTTAAGATTGCAAAGTAGACTCTTGAAAGAGCTGGAGCCCGCTAATATAGATAACTTTTATCAATCTTTGAGAAAATGGAAAGCAGCTTCATCAATACCAAGCGCTTGGCTCCTCTATGAATTGGGGAGGGCATCCTTTATAATTGGATATTACGATCTTTCAAAGGAATATTTCAGCGAGTTAGAGACCGGCGTTGGAATGGGGCACAGGTTACGCTCTAGACCTCGACATCCTGTTTTGGATGAAAACGGACATAAGGTAGAATATGAAGGTTCTGTCCTTAAGATAAATACCTCTTATGATGGTATTCTTCGTTGTGATAGTTTGCGGAATCTAAAATTTCCTCTCGCTTTTCGGCCAGTTGCAAGCAAGTTCACACCTTCAAGCGGGGATCTTGTGCGTTTTAGCATAGAGTTCAGTTATAGAGGGCCAAGAGCGACCAATGTAAAGAAAATCTAAATACCATTTTTGCATATAGGGATAGGAAAACAAAGGGACGGAAGGGACATCCATAAATAAATAACTCAACTACTGCATTCAATTACTTATTTATTTCCCCCTTGGCCTTGGCCCACGAACACTACGGCTGAAAAGCCCGTTCGATGAATAGATAAGGAATACATTTTAGTTTATTCTCATTTCAGTAATTGAGGAGGTCCTATGGAAATAAAAAAATCATACATTACCGATGAAAGTGGAACAATTAAAAACATTGTGATCGACCTAAACACATTTAGAAAAATTGAAGACTTACTTTTGAATCAAGGGCTTGCAAAGGCCATGAATGAAGTACAAGATGATGTTGAATATGATGTTGAAGAAGCAAAGATATTACTGAAACAGCTTGAAGGCTAAACTAAAAAAAGCGTTTATTAAGGATATCAAATCAGTGCCCCCGGACGACGTTGCCCTTAGGAAACAGGTCATTCCATACAAAATCTATTCATGACCCCTTCGGGCTCATGCTCAGATTTGCAGGTGATCCGCAGTGCGTTCGGTCAGGGAGATTATGTATGGCGGAATATGGTGAATGGAATCGCAAAGGAGCAACCCTCAGCGACAAAACGGCGAAAAAGGAATATGGGGTGAGCCGGGACTTCATCGTGAAAGGCATCCGGGCTGGCCGACTCGAATACAGAAATGGATCGGTGTGGGGCAACCCGTATATCAAGATCTTGAGGAGTCAACTTGAGCAGTACATCGCGGAGGAGCTTGGGGCCAACCGCTTGACCAGCAGCAAGACTCAGACAGAGCTCCGCAAGATCAAGCAGGAAATGGCTGATCTGAAGAAGAGACTGAAAGAACTTCAAACGCGAAGAACAGAGCTTGAGAAACAGATGAAAACATAGGAGACCGAGCAAGGAAAGCAGTTCCATATGGAAAAAAACGGGGGTCACCCGTTTTTGCATGCTTTTCGGCTTGGTTTTTTGGAAAATTGGCGGGCTATAGTTCCCATACACCAAGATTAGGAAACAAGGGGAGGACAGAAGAATGCGGTTATCAT
>Ga0255367_1044_pt1 | contig 36042 bp, 36 predicted proteins | sample ANMaggSeSYBR01D8_FD_182098 | JGI IMG/M metagenome (GOLD analysis project Ga0255367, IMG submission 182098) | Sediment cell enrichment communities from methane seep in Santa Monica Basin, California, United Staets - ANME aggregate JGI... | ecosystem: Environmental > Aquatic > Marine > Cold seeps >... | reverse complement strand
TTAATAGACACTACCATACCAAAAAATCGAAATCACAATTTATCCCATTCCGCAGTAATCAAAGCTATGTGTCTGAACGGTTTGGGATTCAATGAAAGCCGACTGTACCTTTATGCTGACTACTTTGAAAACCTTCCAACAGAAAGACTATTGGGGGAAGGTATTTTCCCAGAACACATAAACGATGACGTTCTTGGAAGAACGCTAGACAAAATCTATGAATATGGCTGTACTGAACTTTTCAACCAGATAGTCCTCAAAGCTATGAAAAACGTTCCATTCGGTGCCCATATTCTTCATACCGACACAACCAGTTTTAGTTTGCATGGAAATTACGAGAATCTTGATCCTGAACTCAATACCATCGAAATTACCTACGGCCACCCTAAAGACATGCGATGGGACCTGAAACGTTTTGTACTGAGCATGGTATGCAACCAGGAAGGCATACCGCTTTTTGTAGAAGCTCTTTCAGGAAATGCATCTGACAAAACCACATTAGTGAAGACCGTCAATAAAATTCAGAAAAGTCTGAAATTAGACGAGAAAGTGTACCACATTGCTGATAGTGCAATCTATAGTGACGATAACATCACAGAGTTAGGAGCGCATACTCTTTGGATCACAAGAGTGCCTGGAACAATAACTGAAGTGAAAGATCTTCTGAATGCAGACATTGAATTAGAAGTCTGCACAGACATACGATACTCGTGTTATGAAACTACTTCGTCGTATGGCGGAATAAAATAAAAGTGGGTATTGTTTCAATCTAAAGAAATGAAAAAACGAAAAGAGAAAACGTTTGACAGCAACATTGAGAAAGAATTGAAAACTGCACAGAGATCTCTTAATAAATTGAAAAAGATGGAGTATGCATGTGAAGAAGATGCAAATAGAGCTGCAGAGAAATGGCTTGACGAACACCAAATGTATCAATTTAAAGAACTGTCGATAGAGTCAAAATCACGTCGTATGAATGGTAAAAGGGGAAAGCCAAAGAAAGACGAGAAACTTGAAACATATTATTTGATCAAGGCAAAAATCAAAGTTGATAAACGTGTAATTGCACAGAAACGTGAAAAACTTGGGAGATTTATTCTGGCAACCAATGATCTCGATCTTACATTTGAGGAAATATTGTCGTATTACAAAAGTCAGGGAAATATTGAGCGCGGGTTTAGGTTTCTGAAAGATAAGAGCTTTCATGTTTCGGAGGTGTATTTGAAGAAAGAAAGTAGAATTGAAGCATTGTCAATGATAATGGTACTATGCTTGTTCCTTTATTCAATTGCTCAATGGAAGTTGAGGAAGGGGTTGAAAGATACTAATAAATTTGTAAGGAATCAGGTTAAGAAGCCTACACAAAGTCCAACAATGAGGTGGGTTTTTTTCTTGTTTAGAGGGATTACAGAATTAACAATTTTACTTGATGGAATTGTTGAGAAAAGGGTGGCAAATATGACTGATGAATTATGGGATATTTTGAGTCTGATGGGAAAGGAATGTGAAAAATACTATGTTTGATGAAAGACGTGCGGAAAGTGAGATTTAGTACGCTTCTCGATATTTCGCTGACGCACCCTGCATAATTCCCTTAATTGATATAGCGTCAAATTATCAATTGCAGATGAAACCGGTGGTTCTTGATGGCGCAGCATATCAGCAATAATGGCTGAATCTATCGAATCTGTTTTAGTCTTACGAATCTCCATTTTCCGATAACCACTTGTTTGGATAGGATTGTACAATTTTACAAGATACCCATCACGTTTTAGCGCAGAACTAAGTGGTAAGGAATAGATTCCTGTTGACTCCATGCCAAATAATACGCCAGTGTTGTCCCCACTGCCTGAGTTCAATTTGTTTACTGTTGTGTAGAGCTTCTTAAGATCGCTTTTAGTGTTTCTGATCTGTATGCGTTTGAGTACGTCCCCGTTGTTGTTTTTTAGACAAACACCATGTTTGTCTTTCGATACGTCAATTCCGATGTATATGTGGATATTATTTTTCATATTTGACCTTCTAAATCTTAATTTCAAGTTTTTGGGTCGAGAAGGAAACATCCCCCTTATTCTATCCTTTTACACAAGTTCGCTAATTATACGTGGTACACATACTATTTATATGTCCAAAACATACTAATTCATGTTATTAAAAGGATGAGAGGGTAACAGGTTCATCAACGGGAACGTATCCCAAACGCAATGTTTGTTATCCCTCTCGGCCTACTTCTATAGTAGGCTACAAGATACATTTTATTGTTGCTCTTGCAATAAGGGGTATATACGAACGCGGATATGTTGCCTGAAAATCTGCGTTCATCCGTATTTATCTGCGGTTTTATAATATTCACCAACACGAATTGAAACTGTCTCTTTTTTTAGATAAAATCATATACAATAAACACCAATATAAAGTAATTATTATTCAAATGAAGGATGAAAAGAGAGTATTAAAATTTTAAAAAGAATATTATGCTAAATATTATGCTCGTGTAGTTGAGCTAAAAGAGGAAGATTGCAAAGCAATGGGATTGCAGATATAATAATTTAGTCCCAGTGCCCAAATAGGTGAAAATATGATCGAACCACCAGGACAAAGGTCTAAAGATATCATCGACCGCGATTGTGAGGTAATGTCAGCATGTTTGGCCCGCCCTTATCCACTGGTCGTGGACAGGGCAGAGGGTTCTGTCATCACGGACGTGGAAGGCAGGGAGTACATAGATTTTGTGGCAGGTATCGCTGTAATGAACGCGGGCCATTCCAACCCGGTAGTCTCGTCAGCAATATCAGCACAATTGGAAAAGATAGCACATTGCGGATTCCCTGACTTCTATGCCGAGCCCCCTGTCAAACTCGGAAAAAAACTGAAAAGCCTGACCCGATATGACCGTGTGTTCTTGTGTAACAGCGGGACTGAATCCGTGGAAGCTGCCATCAAACTGGCCATGTGGAAGACTAAACGGCAGAACCTGGTAGCTTTCTACAATTGTTTTCACGGCCGGACACTTGGTTCCCTGTCCCTAACCTGTTCAAAGATCAGGCAAAAAGAACATTTTCCCTCTCTCAGGGTTGTGCACGCCCATTATGCCTACTGCTACCGCTGTCCCCTAAACCTGGAATATCCGGATTGCGGTATATCATGTGCAGGGGAGATCGAGTCACTTATCTTCAAGCGTGAACTTAGTCCCAATGACACTGCTGCCATTGTTGTGGAGCCGGTGCAGGGCGAAGGTGGTTATATCGTACCGCCGCCCGAATTCCACAAGGAGATAAGGCGCATCTGTGACGACCATAATGTGCTGATGGTGGCCGATGAGGTACAGGCGGGCTGCTGGCGTACAGGTACATTCATGGCTATGGAGAACTTCGGTGTCAGGGCAGATATCGTGTGCATGGCAAAGGCACTGGGTGCCGGCCTGCCCCTGGGTGCCATGCTGTCAGGCAGTGAAATAATGGACTGGCCGCCGGGTACTCATTCCAATACATTCGGCGGCAACCTGCTGGCTTCGGTTGCTTCCCTGGCGTCACTGGAGTTCATGGAAAAAGAGGAACTGGGCAGCCATGCAAGGGAACTGGGAGGGCATATCATGCAGCGTTTGAGGGAGATGCAGTCAGAATATCCTGTTATCGGGGATGTGCGCGGTCTGGGGCTGATGATAGGGGTAGAGTTCGTTAAGCCGGACGGGTCAATTAACCCTGGTTTACGGGACAGGATCGTTGTTGAAGGGTTCAGGGAAGGCATTGTCCTGCTCTCTTGTGGCGACTCTGTTATACGGTTCTCCCCGCCGCTGGTCATGACCAGGGAGGAAGCCGACACCGGGCTGGACAGGTTTGAAGCTGCACTGAAGAGGGCTGTCAAATAGATCAAGCCGTCAAATGGGTTACTGTCAAATAGGTTAAAAACTATAACAAATTTTACAATCAACACACATTATTTACCGGAGACCCTGCCTTGACCGAAAACGAGAATAAAAAAAACACACTGACCGACCTCCTCCCATTTGTTGCCATGGGAGTGTTCCTGCTCCTTGTACAGATTATATCGGTCATGCTGGCCCAGCCCATGATAGACGCGGGCTTTCAGTTCACTGAAGACCCTGATAGCATATGGAATACAATTTATTACATAGGACTTATACTGGGATTCACAGGGGTCATACTCTATGCTTTCAAGAAAAATATCAAATGGATGATCCACGGCTTCATCCTCTTTTCAGTAGGCGCTACTCTCTATTATGTATTCCTTGCAACCTTTGCCATATTCATGAATGAAACTGCCAGCATAATACTTACGCTGGCATTATCACTGGCACTCACCGTACTGCTCTATCTGTTCCCTGAATGGTATGTCATCGACATCATCGGCATCCTGATAGGTGCAGGGGTGACCGCTATTATCGGAATATCTTTTGGTGTAATGCCTACACTGATACTGTTGATAATGCTGGCGGTCTATGACGCAATATCAGTATACCAGACCAAACATATGCTCGCACTTGCCAAAGGTGTGATGGATATGAAGGTGCCCATACTGTTCGTCATACCAAATCATCTGAACTTCTCATTCCGTGATTACAAATATGAAAAGGATGCTAAACGTGAAGCTTTCTTTATGGGACTGGGAGATGCGGTTATGCCAACCATACTGGTGGTATCCGCCAATGTGTTCATCACTGAAGGATATATGAACCTGCCGCTGATAGGTCTATTGAACATGCCTGCGCTGGGTGCGGCTTTGGGCACCATTGTAGGCTTTGCAATACTGATGGCGGTAGTGGCAAGAGGAAATCCACAGGCAGGGCTGCCGTTTTTAAACACCGGGGCCATTTTAGGGTATGTCGCCGGATGCCTGGCAGTCGGTGTGTCCATTATTCCGCTGTAATAGAAGGATATTTCACATATAGAATTCCTTTAAAACATCATTATTTACAGGTATAGTTAAAAACCAAACAATATTAACTAATAAAATGCAAATTCCAACAAGTAATAAGTAATAAACCACAGAGAGCACAGAGGACACAGAGAGTAAATCAAATACAAGCTCTGTGTTCTCTGTGTCCTCTGTGGTTAAATTACAATTGTCTGAAAATCAAAGTGTTAAGACATTAGTATCGATGATTTCTATTGAAGTCATCTATCGATGATTTCTGTCGAAGTTATCTATCAAATATTAGGTTCTTGACTATAATTACCTTAAATAGAAACGGAGGATGCTCTGGTGCGCATAGGAGTCTATATTTGCCACTGCGGCAGCAATATCGCAGGAAACCTGGATGTTGAGTCTGTCCGCAAATTTGCCGGCAACCTGTCTGACGTTGTAGTTTCAAAGGATATCAACTATGCTTGCGGTGACCAGGGGCAGGATGAGATCAAGAAGGATATTCAAGAACTGGACCTTGACCGTATTGTAGTAGCTGCCTGTTCACCAAGACTGCATGAAGTGACATTCAGGCGAATGGCACAGGCAGCCGGACTGAACCCATACCTGGTCGAGATGGTCAACATCAGGGAGCAGTGCTCATGGGTGCATAGGGATGCATATCATTATGCCACCCAAAAAGCCAAGGACCTGGTGGCCATGGGAGTTGCAAGGGCACGGCTGCTTAATCCACTGACCGTTGAAAGCGTACCCGCCAACAGGGATGTACTGGTGATAGGGGGTGGAGTGACGGGCATCCAGGCGGCCCTAAACCTGGCTGACAGCGGGATAAATGTCCACCTTGTTGAGCAGGATTCCACCATCGGCGGCTGGATGGCACGGCTCAATGATGTTTTCCCCACAAATGACTGTTCCATGTGTGTGCTTGCGCCAAAGATGACAGAAGCAGCAGACCATCCGAACATTACCTTGCATACATATTCAGAGATCCAGGATATCATCGGCCATATAGGGAATTTCCATATATCGGTAGTGCATAAGCCGAGGTATGTGGATGTATCCAAATGTAAAGGCTGCATCGAACTGTGTGGATCCGTATGTCCTATAGAGGTACCAGTGGAAGTGGATGGGGGACTCAGCCTGCGTAAGGCTATCTACCTGCCTATGTCCCAGGCAGTGCCATTTGTGGCAGTTGTGGACCCGAAACACTGTGTAGGCTGCGGGCTGTGCGTGAAAGCCTGTGAACCTGAAGCCATTGATATTGACCAGAAAGAAGAACTTGTGGAGTTTGATGTGGGTGCTATCATAGTTGCCACAGGCTACCATCTTTTTGATGCATCCAGGAAGCCCGAGTACGGATATGGCATTGTGAAAAATGTCATTACCAGCATGGAACTGGAACAGATGCTAAACGCATCGGGTCCGACACAGGGACGATTGGTCCGTCCTTCGGACGGACGCGAGGCAAAACGGGTGGCCTTTATCCAGTGTGTGGGTTCCAGGGATGAGACTGTGGGCAACCCGTACTGTTCAAGAGTGTGCTGTATGGCTGCTATAAAAAATGCCGGACTTATTATGAACAGGAACCCGGAAAATCATGTGACTGTTCATTATATAGATATCAGGGCGGGCGGCGAAAACTATGAAGAATATTATATCAGGCAGCAGGAGAAAGGTGTTGAGTTCATAAGGGGCAGAGTGGCATCGGTAAAGGAGGTGGACGGTGAGGCTGTGATCACCTACGAGGATACCATGACAGGTGAGATCGTGGACAGCACCGTTGACCTGGTCGTGCTTTCTGTGGGCCTGGAGCCAAATAGCAAGGCCAACAGCATTGTGGATACCCTTAACCTGAGCCGGCGGCCCGATAGGTTCATCCAGGTGGCCCATCCTAAAATGCGGCCCGTGGATACCCATACCAGGGGCGTGTTCGTAGCTGGCTGTGCTTCGGGACCAAAAGAGATACAGGTATCTATTGCACAGGGATTGGCGGCATCTGCCAGGGCACAGGGATTGTTGAGCAGTGGCAGTATCTACAAAGATGTGATGGGTGTAAGGTTAGTAGACGAATTATGCAATGGCTGCCGGTTGTGCGAGGAAGTCTGTACTTACAGCAGGATCAAAGTTATTGACGGCAAGGCTGTTGTGGATGAGCTGACCTGCGGCGGGTGCGGTACCTGTGCAGCGGCATGTCCGCGGGGAGCCCTGCAGGTCAGGCATTCTACTGATGACCAGATACTGGCCCAGGTTCGTTCTGCTACAGAGGATATCAGGGAGACTCCATTGATCATTGGGTTTTTGTGCAACTGGTGCAGTTATGCGGCGGCAGACCTGGCAGGGACGCAGGGTGTATCCTATCCGACAAATATCAGGAACATCCGTGTGATGTGTGCGGGAAGGGTGAACCCGTCTTTTGTGCTGGAGGCATTGAAGGGCGGTGCGGACGGTGTGCTGGTGGCAGGGTGCAGGTTGGGTGAATGCCATTATATTTCAGGGAACGCCCGGGCACAGCAGCGGATGGATGTACTCAAGGATGTGCTGGCAGAACTTGGGATCGACCCGGGGCGTGTGAGGACTGCATGGGTGGCGGCCAGTGAGGCTGGGAAGTTTGCAGGTGAGGTCAGCAGGTTTGTGGAGGATCTGGAAAAGATGGGGACTATCGGGAGCGAGCTGGATAAATAAATATTAATTGTCAATTGGTTTTATTATTAGATATGAATAATTGAGGTGAAATTATTATGGCTGAAAAAAAGCAGCCTGATATTTATCAGGTAAAAGTAACACTCAATGGCATCAGACCGCCAATATGGAGACGAATTCTGGTTACAAGCGATACTACATTGGGTAAACTTCACAGTATATTGCAGGTCGTTATGGGATGGGATGGTTACCATCTCCATCACTTCATTATCAATGGGACTTATTATGGTCCACCCGATCCGGATTTAATGTTAGACCTTAAGGACGAAAATAAGATGAGACTGGATCAGGTGGTACTCCAGGAACATAAAAAATTTATTTATGAATATGATTTTGGTGATTCCTGGTATCATAAGATACTGATCGAGAAGATACTTCCACCGGATACGAAAAAGCATTATCCGGTCTGTATAAAGGGTAAACGGGCATGTCCTCCTGAGGATTGTGGTGGTGAGAGTGGATATGACTATTTCCTTGAAGCTATCCAGGATCCCGATCATCCCGAACATGAGGAGATGCTGGAATGGTGGGGCGACAATTACGATCCGGAAGCTTTTGATATTGATGGGGTTAACAGGGTGTTGAAAAAAATCAGATAAACTCTCCGGGATATAAGTATAATATGGATAGGCCAAGACAAAGCGAATAACTTCTGCTTATGTGGCAAGGACACTGGGACTATCGCAGCGAATGGCACGCAACCTGCTGAGAGGGTGGGTTGAAGATGGGTGGCTGGAGGTAGCAGATTCGTCAAGGCGGGGCAGGGCTTATAGTTTATCAGCGGGTTATCGGAAATTTATCGGTAATTTAACGGCAATAGGTGGTACCAAGCAAGGGTGATAAGTTCATAGGGGAAATCAATAATTTTATGGAAGCGCTGGATGCGACAATACCTATCGAGGATGAGCTTGAAAAGTGGATTTTTTCAGGTAACTAAGAGGGGTTTGGTAAAATTTGTAATTAATGTTCTTCAATCAAACTATACCAGCATCCAGGATCGGTTTGGAAAGGATTATCTGTAAGTGCGTAGGAAAGACACTTGAGTCCTCCTCTGCACAATTTTGAATAATAGCAGCTTTTGCAATTCTCACTGATGCGATTGCGTAAAGAACGAAATAGACTACAATTGGAATACAGTTCAATAAGTGGTGTATCCATAAGATTTCCAACACGGATGGGCATGCGGCGGCACGGATATAAGTCTCCATTGGGCTGCACAGTTATAAGTGTATCACCGGCAGTACAATGATAAGGTCTGCCCCCAGCTACAAGAAATTGAAGTGCTCTGTGCATTGCGATCTCGGTTCGGCAGAACAAACGGCGCTTTGCTTTGCGTTTGGCATTCTGCATTATTTCAAATAATTCTCGTGTTTCATCAGGGGAGAGAACCCATTCTTGAAATTTAGAACTTTGTCCAATTGGAATAAATCGATCAGCCCACACACGGTCAACACGCAATTTTATACCAAGTTTAGCAACCTCGGCAAATTCATGGAAATTGGCATTGTGGGCAGTAAAAGAAATAAAAGTTGGGATATGCTCTCTCACCAGATGTTTTACAGCCGATACCGTCCGTTTATAATTTCCCGTGCCACGAATCCTATCATGTGTTGCTTCTGTGCCGTCAATACTTACCTGTACGAAGGTCGGGTTAAGGTGATGTAAATGGTGAGCCATTTCGGCATCTATGAAACTTCCGTTTGTAAGAATCGCGTAGCTGATTTTTTCTCTTTGCATGTAGAAAAATTCGAGTAAGTCCATGAAGTCATTTCGAATAAAGGGCTCGCCACCGGTAATAGTGATATGTCCTTTTATCCGAGGCAAAGATTCATCCTGATTCCAGAAATCCAGTAGCTCTTGATACTGTTCATAAACCTTGAGCAGGTCCTGATATGAAAGTTCTTTTTCAGGATTTATCTCTTGGTAGCAGTGCTTGCATTGATTATTGCAACGTTCTGTAATGTGCCATTGAAGAAGCAAGCTGCTGGGGCGGTAAGTCCTTTCGTCTTTCATTCCATTTGATCTACCTGTTCTGCAATTCCGGAAACTACCCCTATGAACTTGCCAAATAGATGTTCGGCATCCGTATCAGAGAATAATGCCTCTGTGGTTCGTAAGGTAGCAACGTTCTGGAGTACCTGTGGATCGAAGTCAAATATCTTGGCTGCAACCTCGAATACCTGTTCACGGGGAACCGTGCTATCCTGCTTAAGCAAAATAAGCACATATAAGATATCTGTTAGGCTTTTCACCATTCTTGACATTATATCAGTCAACAACCGACCACTATGCAGGATGTAGTAGCGACGTAATTGGAGTAATATATTCATTGTTTCCTGTTCGCAGCGCAACCGCAGATGTTCCCGTTTAATCTCTAGATCATGAAGTACATCCTGTCCCACAAGCACTTGATAATTTTCCTTCATTATTAAAAATTTTACTGGAAAAATGTCGGTTGATGTGCGAAGGTCATTTTCAGTAATAAAGAACGGTGCAATGTTATACTGACGGCTTATGGCTACCGGGTCAAGCACTTTTTTCATAGCTGGAATGTCTAAGTATTTTGTGACAATAAGGATATTTACGTCACTTGTAGAGGGTATATAGTCTTCTCGAGTCGCGCTGCCATAAAGAGCGATAGACACAAGACCATCACTCAGCAAATCTTGGATTGATTTGCAAAATGTGATCACTGCGGCTTGTACTTCAGGTGGAAGTGCAGTAGTTGATATATCTTTCATGTTCATTGTATCCTCCTTATCAGATTGTAATTTGATTTTTTTGTTTCATAAAAATTAACCTCCGCAACCTCCACAACCTCCTCCTCCTCCTCCTCCTCCTCCTCCACAGCCACCACCAGACCACCCCGTACTTTTTTCTGGGCAAAAAACTTCACTATAAGGCTGATATAAGGCAGAACCTGCAAGGATTCCTATGCCACCTAATGCAACGACAAGTGAGGGATCAATTCCTTCGGGAACATTTCCCTTGTCAATCGACTCTTTTACCCAGCTAAACTGCTCTCTCATTTCTTTGAGGTAACGACGTCCAAGAGTTGTAGTAATATCCGAAGAACCAAAAATCGCACTACTGGTGGTGGATATCCATAAAACTATTAGCGAACCCCAGAGAAGGGCAAATAGGAAGTCTGTGGGATAGCCAAATGTTTTTCCAAGGTGATACTTGGTACCTCCTACTCCAAATATTACGAGAAAAGCTATTGCAGTGATACCCCAGGCCCGATTGCGTTCAGATTCTGTTCGGGCAAGGTGCAATTGTTCCAACTCTCTCTGAATAGGCTCAACATGCATCTTGATTCTGTCTTGTAAACTGGCATCTTTAAATATATCTTTGGGTTTTTTTGGTGATTGGAGAAACTGATAAATCTCATTCTCCACGGCACCAGAAGGATTCTGTTGGGATTGCTTTTTAATCTCTAATGTAGCGTTACTTCCTTCACCGTTGATGTCTATCAATTTACGATCCCATAATCGAAAAACAGTTGTTTGAATGACAGATTTCACCCCTCCACTCAAAAGTGCTACACCAATAGAATCAAAACGAGTCAATTCTGGAAGCGGATACTGTATGGAACCATCTTTCTTTATCCACAAACCACAGATGATGATAGTTGTAATAACCAATGCCACAAAGATCAACAGGAAGTATTTTCCTGGAATCTGTGCGAGGAATTCAATTGGAGGCAAAAGAAAACTTGGAATATTTAGCTGTTCTATTGATGGTTTTTCCCTTGTAGAAGTAGGAGATAGTTTTTCCCTGGTAAAAGTAGGAGACGGTTTTAGGGCTTGTTCAGCTATTTTTTTATTTTTTATGTAAGTAGGGTTACCAGGATCAATATCAATAGCCTTATCATATGCTTCAATTGCCTCCTCATACCGTCCTAATTTAACAAGGGCAAGGCCTTTCGAGTTCCATGGTTTAGCATAATATTGGTCAGAGGAAATTGCCTGATCGTAGGCTACAATTGCTTCATCATATCGTTCTAGATTATAAAGAGCAAGACCTTTATTGTACCATGCATAAGTATCATTTTTTTCTAAGAAAATTACCATGTCATATGCTTCAATTGCTTCATCATATCGTTTTAAATTGAAAAGAGCATCTCCTTTATTGACCCATGCAGAAGCATCATTTTTTTCTAAGAAAATTACCCTGTCATATGCTTCAATTGCTTCATCATACCGTTCTAAATTGAAAAGAGCATTTCCTTTATTGTGCCATACAGAATAATGATTATAATCTTTAGCAATAGCTTGGTCGTATGCTTCAATTGCCTCTTCATATCGTCCTAGATTGAAAAGAGCATTTCCTTTACTGGTCCATGCATAAGTATAATTTGGATCAGAGAAAATAGCCTGATCATACGCTTCAATTGCTACTTCATATCTTTCTAATTTATAAAGAGCAAGGCCTTTATTGTACCATGCATAAGTATAATTTCCATTTAGAGCAATAGCTTCATCATATGCCTCTATTGCCTCTTCATATCGTTCCAATTTAGCAAGAGCAAGCCCTTTTTTGTACCATACAATTTCATCATATGGATATAGAGCAATTGAATTATCATATGCTTCAATTGCACCAGTGTAATCACCTTGAACATACAGTCCATAGCCTTCGATATTCCATTCAATATTTGTTTTTGCATGTGCAAAGTTAATAAATAATAATAAAATAAAAATAATAAAAAATAATCTTTTCATTCATATCCACATTATAAATTTTGAATGGTTTACTATATAAGTTTATTCTAACATTTTTAAGATTTATATTTCCCATTCTGAAATTTTTATGTGTCCGGAAAATCATGAAACAACAAAACTTAAAGTCAGATGTGTCGATGCATCATAATTCGTGTTTGTATTAGTTATGAATATAAAATCCCTGAAACAGCCACATTTATATTAATCCAAATCATTCCCTCCCCCATGTTCTTAGCCATGGGCGCAGAAGCCACAATCGAACTCAGGGACGGCATGATAATCAAAAAACGCCTGCCAAAAAGCTACCGCCTTGAGGCCCTGGACAGCACCATCAGGCAGGAGCGCACAAGGGCAGAAGCACGCATCATCTCGGAATCAAGACGCAGGGGCGTGCCCACGCCCATCATCTACGACATAGAGGACTTCGAGATAACAATGGAGTACATCGACGGACAGAAAGTCAGGGACATCCTCACCCCGGACCTTAGCCGCCGCATAGGAAACGTAGTGGGCAAACTCCACAGTGCCGGCATCATCCACGGCGACCTCACCACCTCAAACATGATATTGCATGACGACAGGGTGTACCTCATCGATTTCGGGCTGGCATTCCACGACAACTCGGTAGAGGCCAGAGGCGTGGACGTCCACGTGCTGTTCCAGACATTTGTGAGCACCCACAATGACCACGAGACAATGAAAGAAGCGTTCGCACAGGGGTACGGCCAGACCTTTGCTGATGCAGGACCTGTGCTTGAGCGAGTAACAGAGATAAAGGGACGTGCACGGTATGCATAAAATATATTTTGCCACCGGCAATGCCCACAAGCTCAGGGAAGCAGGGAACATCCTGGGTGCAATCGGGTATGAAGTCGAGCATATCGACTGCGACTATCCCGAACTGCAGGCAGACGACCTTGAGACAATCTCAGCCTACGGCGCACAGTGGTGTGCCCAAAAACTGGACAAGCCTGTAATGGTAGATGACAGCGGTATATTCATCGAAGCCCTGAACGGCTTTCCCGGCCCCTATTCCAGGTACGTGGAGGATCACCTGGGCAACCGGAACGTCCTGAAACTTATGGAAGAAGTGGACAACCGCAAAGCTGTGTTCAGGACAGTGGTCGGATACTGTGAGCCCGGCGGCGAGCCTCACACATTCACAGGCGAAGTAGAGGGAACCATAGCCTTTGACGAGCGGGGTATGAATGGGTTTGGCTACGACCCCATATTCCTGTACAATGACCGCACCTTCGGTCAACTAAAAGACAATGAAAAGAACCGGATATCTCACAGGGGTAATGCCATGCGAAAGTTTGCCGGGTGGCTACAGGAAAAATAGAATACAGTTCAGGGCCACAATCCGAACCGGTAATTTAACACAAGTAACAGAATACCGATCAACACCCCACCGATCATGATAATTTTCGGGTCCATGTGGTAGGTGGTCTCATCGACCTCATAATAACGCATAAGGCCAGCCGATGACATCAGTCCGCTCTGTGACTCTTTCTTTTTACCCACTGTTATTCATCCTCCAATTCTATTATTTACCGTAATTTGTCCTTATTGCTTATCAAGGTATCCTAAGAACAATATTATATCAATGCCTTAAGCAGGTCAAAGTCATGGACCATGCCCTTAAGTTTATTGTTGGCAGAGATCACCGGCATCTGGTCTATATTATTACGCTTCATCTTCCTGGCCGTTTCGCTGATAGAATTGCTGGGAACAACGGAAATCGGTTCACCTTTTAACTTCACTGCATCCTTTACCGAACAATCCGGCAGTTTGATCCTGGATACGCTGTAATACAAACTCATAGTATCACGCATTGATTCCCATGTCCAGGCATCATCATCCGAACCTGCAGACATATCAGAATGCTCAACAGAATCCTCGATAATGCTCATGTTTATAAGGTCTTTATCACAGACCACACCCAATATCTCTCTTGACTCGTTCACAATAGGTGCGGCTTTGACCTCAGCCATTTCCAAAATCATTCCCATTACAGAAACAGGAGTATTTTCCCATACTACGATAACTTTGCCATCAATAAAGTCCCCTATTGGGTCCGGAATGTTAAAACTGGCAATAGCACCGATAATATCCGCTATAGTGATCAGCCCCACCAGGGTATTACCCTCCACAACCGGAAGTCTCCTGACACCTGATTCGGTTATTACCCTTGAAGCTTGTACAATGGATTTTTCAGCAGTAATAGTAATGGGGTCCCTTTTCATCAGGATTGCAAGCTGTTCCTCTTCCGGGTTCTTTAAAAGATCGGTCCTGGTCACAATGCCGACCAGATCACCGTTCTTGACCACAGGCACACCGGACACATGCTTTTTTTTAAGTATATCCAGTATTTCGTCCCTTGATCCCGGTAGTGTTGCAAAGGCAACATCCCGTACCATGATGTCATCAACTGTTGTAAAATTTGGCATTGATTTAGTTCTCCATTCTGACTGTTGACGATATTTTATTATCTGGGCTTTTCCCCTCTGACGATCATTACAGGCACTTTTGAAGTCCTTGAAACTTTTTCTGCCACGCTGCCCAGCAGGAACCTATCAAGTCCCCTCTTACCAAGGGTACCCATAACGATCAGGTCCCCAGGAATATTTTCCGATAATTTTACAATCTCTTCTGCCGGATGTCCTTCCACAACAAAGCATTCCACTTCCACATCAGATCTTTTTGCCTCTGCTTTTACTTTTTCGGTTGCTTCGCTGCCTTCTGCCTTCAATAGTTCATACATGTTCTCCCATGCTGCGTCCATGGGTATGGTGGCAAATGCACCGGTATCAACTACATATATGGCAGATATCCTGGCCCTGGAGATCTTGGCAAGCTCAACGGCATATTCAACAGCATTTTCAGAATATTTCGAACCGTCCGTTGCAAGAATTATGTTTTTGAATAATCTACTTTCCATGGATAATTCCTCCATTTCCATTTATTATTGCTTTGATGTCGTCAGGTCTCCCTCTTCTGACAAGGCTGGCAACAGGGTCACTGCTATTAGATAAATTCGGTGACTCATCGTCCATTACCATGATAGTGGCTTGTTTTCCATCCACGATTGAACCTATATCCTCATCAGTCCCAAGTATTTTTGCTCCATTAAGCGTGCACAACTTAAATACCTGTCTGTCATCCAGCCTGTATACCTTAGACAGGAATTCCATTTCAGAGAACATATTGACCGAATTAAGCATAACATTGTCAGTACCAACCCCTACTGTGATTCCCATATCAAGCATCTTTTGTATGGGTGGACGTTGGGGTGAACCTACTCTGGTCACGAAATTCGACCTGGGACATACAACTACAGGAATACAGGCATCAGCTAAGTCTTTAATGTGTGTATCTCCGGCATACGTCATATGCACGATAAAGTCGGGCTTTAGTCCGATAGCTTCAGGAATATCTGACATGTCCTTCTCACCTGCATGTATGGCGAATAATTTACCTGCATCATGTGCAGTGTCCACTGCCTCTTCCAGGATGTGGTAAGGAATGTCATTAACACCACTAAAGCCCAGACCGCTACCGATTCCAAGGAGTTCGCCAAGTTCACCGGGAATTAATCCATCTGGCATTCCCGGCCTGCCCATGACCATACCTGTAATGTTTTTGAAGATGCCCAGGAGTTCTGATAGTATGGATGCACCTTTAATGCCGCCCTCCCTGAAGTCACAGAACATACATGTTCCGCTTAATACCATATCCTCAAGGGTCTTGCCCATGGCATCCTTTAGTACGTTTTCAGGTGTGTTGTTGAGCACCCTGTGCTTAAGGCCATGGGGAGGTTTTACAAGGCTGTCCAGATCAGAGACTGGCGGGTCCTTGAGAACTGCATCGCCAATATGGGTATGAACATTCACAAAACACGGTGCAACCAGCCCGGTCATGTGGGCATCCACCTGGGCGTCGGTTCCCACTTCCTTTATAATATCATCCTTTATACAGAGATATCCTTCAATAGGCTTAAATTCATCACCGTAGAGGATGGTCCCGGATATGATCAACTCTTCAGGCACTGTGGCTATTATGTCTCTTTTCATTGATATTTATTGTGTAATTTACAATTTCTAATTCGTAATTCGTAATGTGGTATATGAAATGAGAAATTTGGCATGTAATATGTAGTGATATTTAGTGAACAAATTGTATTGTGTATGAATTGGACTGATTTTGTTCATACCGATGATGGTAGAATATTTTAATATGCCTGCTTGATAGCGTAAATAATTTCAAGGCCGTATTATCATATCCACGCATTTACAATTGCTATTGACAAGTTCTGGCACAAGGGACTAAATATATATGTATTGAATTCATATAAACAGATTTAAGGCGTGAAATGCTGTGTTAATCAGTATATAACTTACCCCCTTGTTTCAATTGGAAAGATAATTAAAATAGAAGTAGATTGAAATAGATTATATTTATGTAGTTAATGTGTTGTGGTGCTGTGTATTCATTAAGTAATGAAAAATTTGGTTTGTTTCAGGTAAAAACAGTGTTAAACTTGTTAATTGCTATAAATACACACATCCACCTCTGTTTCCACTGAAACGCTTATATACCATGTTGAACACATCTTTACATGTTAACTACGTGAATAACAGTTCACTTCTGGTTCACGATGTAACGGTCAGCAAATTATCGGAGGGGATGGAATACTTCCGAAGCACGGGAACCCGGCCGCTATCTGAGGGGATGGGCGTCTGGATTCCTGTCTAAAAATAACACAGGAACGGACGATGAAGATAAAGCTCGAAATAACCATGGACAATGGTTCGACTGATAATTCCGTGGTTAACGGAAACCCTACACCTGAGTCCATAATGGAACTTGTGAATAAGTTGAAGAGCTTACATGATGCTGCAGTAGCAGCACAATCATCCCAACTTCAGGTTCAACAGGCCCCACAGCCCGCTGTGAACACACCGCCACAAATCCAACCGCAGATCCAATCACAAATTCAACCACAGGTCCAACCACAAATTCAACCACAGGCCCAACCACAAATTCAACCACAAACTCAGCCACAGATTCAACAACAAACTCAGCCACAGATTCAACAACAAACTCAGCCACAGATTCAACAACAAACTCAGCCACAGATTCAACAACAAACTCAACCACAGATTCAACAACAAACCCAACCACAGATTCAACAACAAACCCAACCAACTTACACTAAACAATACATCAACCAACCACCCCAACCACAAAATATCGGAGGGACTCGTAATCTACAGATTGCTGAGGAAGAATACAGCAGACTGAAGAACGAGTCCCTTACGATAAAACAACGCCTTGAACTTTTCCTGAATTTCGAATACAAAGGCCAGTGGTTCACATCCCTTGAAGTGAAAAGAGATTACGACAGGGTCTACGGTAATATCAACCTGAGCACTGTCTCCACGTACCTTTCCCGCATGTACAGGGAAAACAAGCTTGAGCGTATGGGAAACCGTAACCAGCGAAAATATCACATAAGGGGAGAGCCTGAACCACAGGAATATTCTTTCGGGGCCGTGCCATCCTTCGGGATTCGCACATAGCAGCTTCGAAGTATTTCCTTATTTCTCTTGCAGTGGTTTATTTCTCTCGTACTGTTTTAGTTCTCTTGCAGTGTTTTAATCAAGTTCACAGCTCTGGCCATTTTCAAGGAACCACATATACTGGTCAAGCATGGACTTGTGTATACGCCGTGTGTACCGTGCCATGACAATAGACACGAACAATGTATTGTCACCGACCGTTATTTCAATATCACTTGATTTGGCACGGGCCATATCCAGGGGCACAAGTACGGGACCGCTGCATGATGTGCAGACCCGAAAGTCACGGTCCTCCCTGTTAATGAAGTCTTTCACCTCATCATCAACAATAAAATTCTGTGCCACTGCCTCACGATAGGATGACAAAATAAACACCAGTTAGATGACCTTCAGAGCAGGGACATGCCTTCAAGCTGTTCCCTTACGATCTCGACTCCCCTATTGCAATCATCAGGCGATTTCCCTCCGGTAACGACCAGTTTTCCTGAACTGAATATCAACACCACGATCTTTGGGGAAGCGATCCTATAGACAAGTCCAGGGAATTGTTCGGGTTCATATTCAATGTTTTCAAAACCAAATCCGATTGCAATTGCATTAAGGTTCAACTTTGCGCCCAGGTCCGCTGATGCCACGATATTCTGAATAGTGATCTCCGGATTTTTATCGACTTTGATACCGAGGGATTCGATCTTATCTGCCAGGTTCTTTATGACAGTTCTCACATCTGCAACGTTCTTTGCGCCTGTACAGACTACTTTCCCTGAAGTGAAAATTAAAAAGGCAGCTTTGGGATCAGTTACCCTATAGACCATGCCAGGAAATTTTTTTTTATTGTACTCTGCACCTTCGAGTGCTGACTCTATTTTAACAAGATCAAAACTATCTGCTAATTTAGTCGATGCAACTACGTTTTGTATATTTATTTCTGATTCTGACATTTTTCATCCCGATATGTTGTATCAATTAATTAAATTGTTTGGATTATAAAGAATAAGTTATTTACTGCGGCATAAACGATAAAACCTGCGGAAATTATCACATATCCCAAAAAAAAGATGCAAACAAAACCCAGCTCATCCATACTGCACCAAACCCCAATCCCACTGCTTGAATAACCACACCCCGTCCACCCGGGAAAATGCAGATGCCATAAAAACAATAATTAAAACATCCTGATATGGTCTTCCTGCACAAACCTTTTCAGTATAAAGACCATTAAAACTCAATATCACCAATACAGGGAATACTATGCTTGAGGACGAATACCAACTTAATTATTTCTTTGAGAACGGATTTGAGAGAAAAACCTGCTCAAAATGCGGCAGTGCCTACTGGACACGGGACCCGGACAGAATAACATGCGGAGACGCACCATGCGACCCGTACTCATTCATAGGCAGCCCGGTCTTCACAAAGCAGTACGACCTCTCACAGATGAGGGAGAAGTTCCTCTCCTTCTTCGAGGAGCACAACCATACAAGGGTGGACAGGTACCCTGTTATTGCCAGGTGGCGAGACGATATCTACCTCACCATTGCAAGTATTGCCGATTTCCAGCCGTTCGTCACCTCTGGAATAGTACCACCTCCAGCCAATCCCCTTACCATCAGCCAGCCGTGCATCCGCTTACCTGACCTTGATTCAGTAGGACGCAGCGGCCGTCATCTCACAAACTTCGAGATGATGGCGCATCATGCTTTTAATAATCCACAAAAAGAGATCTACTGGAAGAACGAGACAGTAGAATATTGTGATGCCCTGCTAAATGACCTGGGCACAGACCCCAATGCCGTGACCTATAAAGAAGAACCATGGGCCGGCGGCGGTAATGCCGGGCCCTGTGTAGAAGTGCTGGTGGCCGGGCTTGAGGTAGCCACACTGGTGTTCATGGACCTGCAGCAGAAAAAGGGCGGGGATATCATGATCAAGGGAGACCCATATGTGAAGATGGACAATTACATCGTGGACACGGGTTACGGTCTTGAGAGATTCGTATGGGCCAGCAAGGGTTCCCCCACCATCTATGATGCTGTGTTCCCGGAGGTAGTCAGTGAACTAATGGACCTTGCAGGTGTAGAGCACAGACTGGACGACCCCGAATATGCCAATATCCTGGCCAAAAACGCAAAGTTTGCCGGGTTGATGGATATCACAGGACAGGCCAACCTTATGGAATTGCGCAAGAAAGTGGCGGCCGAGATCGGCATTCCGGTTGAAGAACTGCAGGCTATTATGGAACCTGTGGAAAGGGTATACGCCATCGCTGACCACAGCAGGTGTCTGGCATTTATGTTCGGGGATGGTATCATCCCATCCAATGTAAAGGCAGGATACCTGGCACGTCTGGTACTGCGCCGGACCCTGCGGCTTATGGCTGAGGCAGGCATGGATGTACCAATATCAGACATCGTTACCATGCAGATAGACAAGCTGCCCGAGTATCCTGAGTTCAGTGAGCGTCTAAAAACTATTGTAGAGATACTTGACAGAGAGGAAGATAAGTATGCCGATACCCTGGAGCGTGGACGGCGTCTGGTTGCAAAGAGCGCACGACATTATATGGATAAGGGCGAGGAATTCCCACTAGGTGAGATCATCCAGATGTATGACACCCACGGCATATCTCCTGAGATCACGGCAGATGTGGCAGAAGAGATCGGCCTGAGGATAGATTTGCCAGATACATTCTACTCACTTGTGGCTGAAAGCCACAGCAAAGCAGAGGATAAGGAAGAGGTTGAACAAGTTATTCCCGGTATAGAAAACCTGCCTGATACAGAGAAGTCGTATTATGACCTGCCTGAAGAGCTTGAATTCCAGGCAAAGGTCGTGGCAGTTATTGACGGCAATGTCATACTTGACAGGACCCAGTTCTATCCTGAGGGCGGTGGGCAGCCTCATGACCACGGTATCATCACAAAAGGGAACTCCACCTACCAAGTGGTTGACGTCCGGATAGAACAGGGTGTGATTTTTCATACAATTTTTGAGGACATGATCGACCTGGAACCAGGGGATACTGTGGACGGGGCTGTGGATAGAGAGAGACGGCTGGCACATATGCGCCACCATACTGCCACCCATGTAGTGAATGATGCTGCCAAGAAGGTGCTGGGCAACCATATCTGGCAGACTGGCGCCCAGAAGAGCGCTGAACGGGCACGTCTGGACCTGTCCCATTTCAAACGCATTACCAATGAAGAACTCAAGGAGATCGAACTTATAGCCAACCAGACAGTGATGGCCAACATCCCTGTGGAGATCACCTGGATGGACAGGACCGAGGCCGAGCAGAAGTTCGGGTTCGTACTGTATCAGGGCGGTGTGCCGCCGGGTAAGCAGATTCGGGTGCTCAGGGTGGGGGATGACGTGGAGGCGTGCGGCGGCACCCATGTTAGCAATACCGGGCTTATTGGTCCTATTAAGATACTAAAGACAGAGCGGATACAGGACGGCGTGGAACGGCTTGAGTATGCGGCAGGCGAGGCGGCAGTAAAGCGCTGGCAGGAACTGGACGACCTGCTACGGCTGAGCGCCGATGAATTGAAGGTTGCACCTGAACACCTGCCTGAGACCACTGCCAGGTTCTTCAATGAATGGAAGGAGTTCAAGAAGGAGAACGCCAGGCTGAAGGAAGACCTGGCCTCGGCAAGGGTGGATTCGTTGATGTCAGATGCAGTGGACATTGGCGGATTCAGGGTTATAGCCCGTACCCTGCCCGGGGCAGATATCGAAGAGCTGGTAAAGGCGGCAGCTAAGTTCACCAAAGAATCCGATGTAGTTGCACTGCTGGCCAGCGAACTGGGCGGGGCAAAGATCGTAGCGGCAGCCGGTGATAAAGCACTGGAAAATGGTGCAAACTCAGGTGACCTTGTCAGGGAGATGTCGAGGGTCGTGGGCGGAGGCGGCGGCGGCAGGGCTGAACTGGCACAGGGCGGGGGTCCTGATGCGAAAAAGATCGATGAGGCACTGGAGCGCGGGCTGGAAGTGCTAAGGGAAAGCCTGGCGAAATAAAGCCAGTATTACTGCACGAAATCCAATTCTTGTACCTGTATGTAATTTCCATCCTTGCCATAGGCTTGAATCGTTATATTCGGGCATGGTATAATTTCTATGGAGTATACCGTTACTCTAAAATCCCCTCAGGTCAGTCCCTATCAGCAGGCTCCGGTGCTGTGCACTTTTTATAATCGGTAAATGTATATAGGATTGGTGAAAATTTCAGTTGAGTAGGAGTGATATCAATAGAATTAAAAGATAAGATTCTTGATGTGATCGGAGGAGTGAATATATCGGCGTTTGCAACTGTTCAAAGCGAGCAGGATCCTGTTCCCAGGGTTAGGTATTTAGCTACAGTTGGTTTTCCGGACCTTTCGATGATGACAGCTACACATAAAAGCTCTATAAAGATGTCACATATTAAAAATAATCCAAAAGGCTGTATTACAACCTGGAATGGAAAAGACCTTGAAGATATCAATAAGCCTTATGTTGTAATGGATGCCAACATTGAGATACTTGATGATGAAAAATCAAAAAATGAATTCTGAAATCCAATGCTCGGGAATTTCTTTTCAGGGCCGGACGATCCGGAATATGTTATCATGAATCTAAAACCGTATAGTATAGAGTATTATTCAGAAGGAAAAATGGAAAAGTTGACATCGATTGAATAACAAGTGAATCCCTGGTCATCCGTTTAGAAAACTTATTTGCCTTTAGCGACCATTTAGATCTCATGAGAAATATATACCTTGCAGCACCGCTTTTTTCAGAGGCTGAATGGGATTTTAATAGCAGGCTAAGAAATGATCTGGAAGGAATAGGTATGGGTGTCTTCCTGCCTCAGGAGCACTCAAACGAGATTGATTCCGAACTGGATGCCAGACAGGAGTCCATATTTAGCAAGAACGTGGCAGCCATTGATAAGGCTGATATACTGGTAGCAGTGCTGGACGGTGTGGATGTGGATTCGGGCACGGCGTGGGAGATAGGATATGCCCATGCCCTTGGTAAGCCTGTGTACGGGCTGCGGACAGATTTCAGGACACTTGGGATTGAGGGGGTAGTGAACTTGATGATCGAAAGGTCTGTCGTGCTTTGTACGAGTTTGACTGAGTTGTTGGAGCGGCTGGAATTGGAATGATGATATTATTGTGTGAAATCACAGGAGTGATTTTTTGAGTCTATTCTATTTGATTATAGCAATAATTTTTGAAGTGGCTGGCACCACATGCATGAAATTATCCTATGGTTTCACTAAAGCAGTTCCATCAATATTAATGATCATCTTCTATTTGCTTAGCCTTGGTTCATTGACATTTGCCCTGAAAAAGATCGATGTAAGTGTTGCTTATGCAATATGGGCAGGCATAGGAACTGCACTTATCGTAGCTGTGGGAGTATTGTGGTTCAAGGAACCGGTAACTGCACTGAAAATAATATCACTTGGGCTTATAATAATTGGAGTAATTGGGTTAAATCTTAGTGGTGGAGCACATTAAATGCTTCAGGCATCCCTTCTAAAATCTTGTTATTCTGGCACATATCGTGTATACATATTTTCAGGATTTGTGCCAAAATGGATCAAAATCTGTGTAAATCACTTACACCCCTGGCAACACTCCCGGCATTATCCCTGCTCGGATTAACTTGAATACATAATCTGATAGATCATATACTACGAAAAAATGCAAAAGTATTTTATCATTATGCAATTAACAGACACATAAAGGTGATATAAATTCAGGAATACAAGTTAAAGCGAGGATTCAAGCCTGAAATGGACCGCATAAAAGAAGTATTGCAGGACAGTTTCCAGGTTCCAGTGACTGAAGAAGATGGAAAACTCATCGTCAGTTACGGCGCACTTCAGCGTGTTGAAGCCAGTATTATAGATAAAAAGTTAAGAGTGGATACAATAGCTAACCCAAACGTCCCTGACGAGGAAATACTCGATACAAACAGGAGATTCAGGGAATTCCTGAATAATGCCACCGGCTATACTTCAAAACAGCGGCGCAACATGGCGAAAAAAGAAGTAAGGGAATAATTGTATCATAATTCAGGTGTGAGGATGGAACCCGGACCCCTGGACAAGCTAACAACCCTTGATATCCCAACCACCCTACGAATATGTGCAGGAACAGATGGGTCGGTTACATACCTGCTGGAAGTCATGACAAAGCAGCATGTAGATGTTGTGACCCGGATCCAGGAAGTGGGACAAGCTACCGAAGCAGAGGCAGAACTGCTGGACATCAGGCAAAATGACCCTGTGAACCACAGGGAGGTTGTGCTTGAGGTTTCTGGAAAGTCCTATGTGTTCGCCCGCTCACTTGCCCCTATAGACCTGATACCTCCCGGCATGAAAGCTGACCTGATACGTGCCGACATCCCAATAGGGCGGATATTGAGGAAACACAAGTTAGAGACCAGAAGGGATATCCTCAATATCGGAATGAAAAAGGGGGAGGGAATATTCAATGAGGTCCCAGTGCTTTCCAGAGAATATTATATCATACACGGCGGGCGTGTCTTGATGTGGATAAATGAACAATTCCCTGTAGATGACAGATGGGGACTATAGAATAACTGCCCTCTGTATTAAGGTGTGATTACCCTGGATTTCAGTATATCACTTACCTGGTTGACTATCTCAGGATAATTTCCAAAAGCTACTCCCAGGTCAACAGTACCGACCACATCCACAATTCCTATAGCAGCAATTCCATATCCGTCTTCATTTTTAATAGTGGTCACCACTACAGGTATGCCGGAATAGTCCCCTATCTTGGGGATAGATCTGATGGTTGAGTTGGTCTCAAGTGCCTTTTCCAGAGTAGGTCCGGTATATTTATAGTCCAGTACTTTACCTTTTTCAATCCTCACACCCAGGTTGTTCAGCGTACGCATGGTGATGGGAAGTCCCAACAATTCATGAATTGCCTTTGCAATTGGTACGATCTCCTTACTGGTAGAATCAGCTGTGATTGTTATGCCAAGATATTCCATAATTTTCACTCCGATAATTGATATTATTAATGAAATATATGTGGATCACTATTGAAATACCTTTCCAGGAATGTCGTAAATAGTACAATCCCAAAACCATATTACGATTTCACCAGACTTTTCTCAAGAAAGTATATATTTTCCTATACGTTGAAAAATCTGGAACGAACAGCTCTAATGCAGCACTTGCTGGTATACTTTAATGGTCTTATCCGAAATATCCTTCCAGTTAAAATCTGAGATTACCTTTTCCCTTCCTTTTTTACCCATTCTGTACCGCTTTTCAGGGTCGTGGTATAACCTGGCGATCGCCTCTGAAAGCCCATGATCACTCCTCGGCTCCACCAGAAGCCCTGTCCTGTTATGGTCTATGATATCAGGCATCCCGCCAGTCCGGATTCCAATACACGGGGTCTCGCATGCCATGGCCTCCAGGAGGACAATACCGAACGGCTCATAGACACTAGGCAGCACGAACACATCGGAAAGGGAATGTAACTTGACGAGTTCGCTCCTGCTAACACGCGGGAGGCAGAGGATATTTTTATCGTTATAAATATCCTGATGGCCGACCATGACAAGCATGATCTCAGGTATCTGACTGGCAAGGTTCTTCACGGCATTGACCAGGTACTTCACACCCTTTTGTGGGTCATCCCTGCCGACGAAAAGCACGACAAACCTGTTATCAAGCTGGTATTTCCTGCGGATATCATCCGCTTTCTGGTGTTTGAAGATCGCAGTATCCACGCCGTTTGGTATGACAGTGATCTTGTTGTAATTGATACCAAAGGTCTGGTTAAGTTCCCTTCGCATATATCCTGATACTGCAATGAACCTGTCCACCTTATCCACTACATTCTGCTCCATAACAACACTCAACCGATCTGGCCTAAGCCTGTTGATCTCGGTACTGTGAGCTGTCATCACCAGGGGTAGTCCTGTGTCATTTTTAGCTTCTGTTGCAGCCAGCTGGATCAATCCTCCATGTGAATGCAGCAGGTCAAGTTCTGCACTGGAAAGATATTCCCCCACCATCCCCCCCACATTGAAATTAGTCATGACCCTTTCAAAATCCTTACTTGAATAGTTCAATGCAGGTACTAAAGGTTTAGATGATTTTGGAACATACACACTTCCTGCCTTCTGGCCATCCAATCCTTCAACATGTGACGCAATACCAAAGGTCTGGTCAAGTTCCGTTCGCATGTATTTCGATACTGCAGTGAACCTGCCCACCTTATCCACCACATTCTGCCCCCTAACAACGCCCAGCCGGTCTGGTTTGGGCCTGTTAACATCGATATTGTGCGTAGTCACCACTGGAGGCAGTCCTGTGTCATTTTTAGCTTCTGTTGCAGCCAGCTGGACCAATTCTTCTTGTGAATTCAGCAGGTCAAGTTTATTATTATTTAAAAGATGTTTATCCATCATCCCGGCCACATTGAAATTGTTCAATATCCTTTCAAACATATTATAGGAACGGTTCGATACAGGTACTAAAGGTTTAGATGACCTGTGCACAAACACACTTCCTGCTTTCTGGCAGTCCAATCCTTCCACATGTGATGTGAACACATGCACTTGCTGGATACTCTCTGCAAGATGTCTTGCCAGTTCGGTCACATGCACCCCAACTCCTCCAAAAATTTTAGGTGGGAATTCGTACGAGAGAAAACCTACACTCATCTCATCTATTTTTTGCTGTCTTTTTGCCATTTATCTGTCTTCCTGTGCAGAGTTCTACACAATATACTGCTTACTAACGCTCGCAGTTACTAAAGTATATGAAGTAACATACTATATATAATTGAAAAACCCCTAATTTCAATCACAAAATAACTATCACATAATATCTATCACATAATATCTATCACATAATATCTATCACTTAATAACTACTATATAATGGAAGTAATCTACGTTAAAGGTTATGATACAATGCCAAAACTTCTTGTTATCGGAAATGGGTCCCTGTTAGTGAATCTTGACAGGAACGCAAGCATACGGGATATGTACTTTCCTCATGTGGGGGATGAGAACCACGTAAACGGCCACCACTGCCGGGTAGGAGTGGTGGTCGAAGGGAAAAACAAGGACCTGGTATCCCTGATAGGAGATGACTGGGTCTCCAGGCTTGGTTATAAGAAAGATACATTAGTAACCGACTCCTATTACCGCAACGAACGGCTCGATATTGATCTGAGGTTCAACGAATGCGTGCATCCTTTCGAGAATGTGTTCATTCGCAGGATAGTAATAACCAATACTGACACAGAGGATATCGAGCTAAAGCTGCTTTTCTCCCATGACATTGCACTTTACGAGAACCCGATGGGGGATACAGGAGTGTATGATCCGGCAGTGCAGTCCATAATACATTACCAGCGCTGCCGCTATTTCCTTATCAATGGCTCACCACACTTCGACCAGTATGAAATAGGACCCAAAGGAGAGAACAAATCTGGTATGATACACTCGGCAGAGCTTAATATGAACTCAATCCAGGTAGGGGCAGTGAACAGTTTCGCCAGGTTCTCCAGGCATCTTGCAGCCGGTGAGACAAAAACACTGTATTACTGGATAGCGGCCGGAAAAACATTTTATGATGTCAAGCGGCTTAATGAGCTGGTCCTTGAAAGAACTCCTGAACAAATGATGGCCGAAACCGGGCAGTACTTTCATTCATGGGTGAGCAAAGAAAAATATGACTTTTTTGACCTTCCAGCAAAGGTGGCAGACCTGTTCAAACACAGCCTGCTTATCATACGCTCGCAGATCGACAATGATGGGGCTATCATTGCTGCCAATGATAGTGATATCCTTGAACGGTTCAACATGGATTCATACAGTTATATGTGGCCGCGGGACAGTGCATTCATTGCCATGGCTCTGGACATGGCACGTTATTCCGGAATTGTGTCTAATTTTTTCGAGTACTGTCAAGACCTCATCAGTGAGCATGGATATTTCCTGCAAAAATACAATCCTACAGGTACCCTTGCAAGTGGCTGGATGCCCTGGCTCACCCCTGAGGGACATATACAGCTTCCAATACAGGAAGATAGTACTGCCCTTATAATTGTGTCCATGTGGAGCCACTATAAGACTACCAGATCTATTGCAATGATCGATAAGCTCTATAATTCTATGGTAAAGCCAGCTGCTGAGTTCATGACAAGGTACCGGGATCCTGCAACCGGGCTTCCAAAACCCAGTTATAACTTATGGGAAGAGCATAGGGCTGTACATACATATACATCTTCGACCGTATACGCAGGCCTGAAGTGTGCGGCCAGGTTTGCACGGTTGTACGGGGATAATGACCTTGCAGGGAAATACAGCAAGGCTGCCGATGAGATTAAAGCAGGGATAAAGACACATCTGTATGATGAAGAACTGGGGCGGTTCCTGCGCAGCATTGACCCGTGGGATGATACAATTGATGCCAGCCTGTATGCCGTTTCACAGTTCAAGGTACTGCCCCCGGATGATGTGAGGGTGGTCAATACCATGAAGGCTATTGAGGATGAACTCTCTGTAAAAACGGATATAGGGGGTATTGCCCGGTTCTATGGGGATAAGTATCACCAAGTATTAGAGTACGATACTGAGAAAATACCAGGCAATCCGTGGTTTATTTGTACTCTATGGGTCGCCCAGTGGTATATCCAGAAAGCAGAGAGCATTAGCGACCTGGAAAAACCAGAGGAGATCTTGCTATGGGTCACCGAGCGTGCTACCCAGACCGGTATTTTAGCAGAGCAGTTGAATCCTTTTGACGGAAGTCCTTTAAGTGTCAGCCCGCTTACATGGGCTCATGCCACTTTTGTTATTACGGTTCTGGCTTTTGTCGAGAAGGCGAGGTTGCTTGAGAGGGAGTGAAGAAGGGATAAAAGCGGTATTAAAGTGGAAGAGGTGGAGAAACTATCGGGAACTTAGAAAATCCGGCAATCGTGAGGATTGACCCGTTTTTCCATTATTTGTATATCTTTTTCTTATGCCCTATCTTTATAACAAGAATTATCAGGTTTCCCTCATCAAAATCTAAAATAACCCTATAGACACCCACCCACAACCGGTATCCTGGGTCACCGACAAGCTTGGTCACATGGGCCTGTGGCCGGATTTTTATTCGTTCTAACGTTGAAATAATCCTTTTCTGGACTTTTTTTCCAGTTTTTTTAACGTATAGGAAAGTATAAACGCATTTGTTTATCTTGCTATTGAAATTAGATACATGATGAGAAAAACATCACATTTCGATTTTGCCCCGAAGGGGCTTTCTTGATAGTATATCAAGTATAACTTGATGTACTCAAGAAAATCCGACCGAAGGGAAGATTTTGTTCTTGTTTTAATGCACTATCTGAGAATATGATCCCGTATGTCATAATCCCAGCTCTTTCTTGACCTGTGCAAGTGTGTGGACCTTTCCGGCTTTTATTTCAGATCTGGCTTTTTCGATATCTCTTTTTGTCTCGTCGTTCAATTCCCTTGTGTCCTCTATCAGGTCCCAGATAACTTCTTCATATGTCTCCCTATCAAAGAGTTTTCTATTGATTAGTTCATTGTGAAGGGTATTGCTTACCTGTATTGTGGTCATAGTGGATTATAATACATTATAGCATTAGTATTTTTTACATTTTGGGTTTGTTAAACCTTTTTATGCTGGTGCGGGAAAAAGCTCCATACTATGCTCCACCTTACGGACAGTGAGCACGCCGCGTTCGGAGAGTATTGCCGGTGTACCCCTTTTAAGCAACCGGTCTAGTGTCGAGTCAACCATACAATATCGCTAGATATATGATCTGACACTGTTACATTTTTCAGTTATTTTTAAGACGCAGATTTACACAGATTAACGCCGATTTAAGGTTGTATCTGCGTAAATCAGCGTCCATTGAGATTATCGAAATAATTTGATTTTAAAATTGTGCCACATGACCTATGCCCTTTACAATCTGACACTTGAAAGTTGACACAACACTAGAAAATTCAAATGAAATTGAAATAACTCGATTAAATTTACAAGTTTAGTTTTCTTTTTGGAATAACATTTTGTAATCTGTATTCTCTTAAAGCACGTTTTGATGAATACCATACTCTCCCAACCTTGACTGCATCCAAAACTCCCTGCCTGGCCCGGAGGCTCAAGTATTCCTGGGAATATGTAGTTTCCTTAGCAAGTTCTTTTAGAGGCAGCAATTCATCAGTTCCACCGAAGATTGACAGATACATTATGATGCTCTCATCTACAGCTTTAGCAATGAAATTAACAAATGGAGATAGGTTTCCCTTATCTGCCGACTTAAGGAATTTGTAATATTTCCTTCTATTTTCTGTTTTTATAACTATAGGGGGATAACCTTTGGTAATTAAGTATAAGTTTGTCAATAAACGTACTACTCTCCCATTACCATCTATAAATGGATGAATCTCCACAAATCTATGATGAAGAAAAGCAGCAGTTTCAATAGGATGCATGTTACTTTGATCGATCTTATTGATCAATTCATCCAATAGTATGATGACTTTTGACCAGTCAGGAGGTGTTTTTATCTCACCTGTTATTCTTACATTCTTAGTACGATATTTTCCTGCCTCTTCAAGAATACCAGCAGTAACAATTTCATGGATATGCTGTATAACAACATGATCTATTCCTTTATTGCTTTTAGCGATATCTTCCAATAAATCAAACGCCTTTGCATTATTGATAGCTTCGAGATGATCCTTTATTGACTTTCCACCGATTGTTATGCCTTCTTCGAGAACAATTTTTGTCTCTGGAAGTGTAAGGGTATTTCCTTCTATGGCATTTGAATGGTATGTATGGTAAAGTCGAATCTCTTCTTTAAGTTTGTTTACAGCATCAAGTGGTATAGACCGTTTTGAATTCAACATTTGTATTTTTTCATTAATACGTGAAAGGACACTTTCCTGAATTAATGTGGTATCGGTATTGGACATAATTTAACTTATCCGATATAGGATATTATGATATATATCGGTATCGTTAAAATTTTGGATTACCTGATATTTATGGCCAATTAATTCTACAACTGTATTTTTCGTTCTTTATTAATTGGATTCTGTGCCAGTGACTTTTTAATTTATTCTGGATAAATGGATCGTGGCAAAAAAGATTCACCGCAGAGGACGCAGAGAGGCGCAGAGATGTGTTGTTTTTCTCTGCGTGCCTCTGCGCTCTCTGCAGTTTTTTAAATAGTCCCAGTAAATAATAAAAAGTATCCTGTGCCAGGCACAAAGCTATATGTTGTCAAGGTTAGACAGTAAAGCTGAAATGTCAAGAAAATGCTCACTTCGTTCGCATTTTCTAAACCTGCAGGAAAGTATATACTTTCCTATACGTTCAAAAATCAAGCTTTACCGATAGTCTCACTGGAAAGGATCAATCATGTCACTAAAAAACAGCACCTGCACCGTACTTGAAACCTGTATGGCAGTGAAACCTGAAGAGGTTGTACTTATAATTACAGATACTGCCACGCATCCTTCAATTGCCAGAGCATTGTATGACAGAGCTGTAGAGCTGGGCTGTGACCCCATATTAATGACCATGGAGCCAAGGGAGGTACACGGCAAGGAGCCCCCAAAGGCTGTGGCAGAGGCAATGGCTGCTGCCGACGTGGTACTGGCGCCCACCAACAAGTCCCTGACCCATACCCAGGCTAAGATCAATGCCAAAATAGCTGGCGTACGTATAGCCACCATGCCCGGGATAAGCCTTGAGATGATGGAATCGGGTGGCATTTCTGCCGATTACCTGTCTGTAAAGGATATTGCTTTTGAACTGAAATCCAGGCTCGACAGTGTTAATGAAGTGAGGATAACCACAGACATTGGTACTGATATTGTTTTTAATGTAAAAGGATGTGACTGGATGGTTGACCATGGTATCTGCCATGAACCGGGTTATTCCAGTAACCTGCCTGCCGGTGAAGTATTCGTGGCCCCGAAAAGCGGCAATGGCGTTTTTGTGGTGGATGGTTCCATGAGCGGGATTGGCATCCTAAACTCGCCCCTGACCATTAAGATCGAAGACGGGCAGGCCACTGATATTACGGGTGAATCGTCTGGTAAGCTCATTGAAATGATAGATAGTGTTGGACCACCGGGCCGCAACCTGGCAGAACTGGGTATCGGCATCAATCCGGAGGCACATCTCATCGGCAATGTACTTGAGGATGAGAAAGTGGCTGGCACCGTCCATATGGCCCTGGGTGATAACAGCGCCTTTGGCGGGGACGTGGTGGCAGGCATACACCTGGATGGTATCATTACCGGACCCACTGTATATCTTGATGGTGAACTCATGCAGCTTCCGATTTGATGTGACAGCCGGGAAATAATTCGTGCTGATATCTGAGCGGACCTTTATGCGTACATATCAGGGATAGTGGACATATCAGGGACAATGGACATATCAGGAATAGTGGATAGTGAATATAGGTATAAACCAGTGGTACATTCCTGTGTATTGATGTGGAAAAAACAAGATTTAGGATTAATATAAATAATTTAAAGTTGATAAGATATACATCAAATGAACGAACAAACAGGGGCAATTACTTATGGTTGAAAAAAGCCTGATAATCCAAAGCGCAGTAAATATCGCCGAAGAGATATCTGCGTCTGCCATAATAATAATGTCAAACGACCTGCCCCTTGAGATTGATACCCATATCCCTGTCATGCTTGCTTCCACATCTGCAATGATGGCGGCCGATCACCTCCTTGAAGCTGGTAATGTGGAAGAAGGAAAAGATTCCACAGGACGGCTCCAGGCCATCTCCGAGACCCTTTATTATAAGGGAATATTGGGGTCAGATCGAATAAGTGATGCTTCAGCTATTGCATTTATTACCAACATACTGACAGCAGACCACGTAGTGGGCATCGTCTCACACGGCAAAACAACCAGTATTGTCGTGCATGACCTGAAGGCCAATCCTGTAGTTAAAGAACTAAGGGCATGCTCGGAGCGGGTCAACCTGAATATCCTGAAATCTGTCCTGATGATCGCCATGGACCTGGGTGCATATGGCAGGGAAGGAAAACCTGTGGGCACTGCTTTTATAATCGGTGACATGGAAGAGGTAATGAAACGTTCCCACCAGCTTGTGTTGAATCCCTTTTTTGGCCATCCTAAAGAAGAACTCAATATCCGCGATCCTGCAAAATGGGAGACTGTTAAGGAGTTTGCCCAGCTGGACGGGATATTTGTCATGGACAGCCACGGATATATCCATGCAGCCGGCCGGTATCTTGATGTCAATGCAAAGGAAGTGGAGATGGTTAAAGGCCTGGGCGGTCGGCACGCTTCAGCCGCAGCCATCACACGGGACACGGAAGCAATAGCAGTCACTACATCTGAGAGCGATGGAATAGTCAGGGTCTACAGGGATGGTATCCAGATAATCGAGATCGATCCCAGGGCCTCAATAGTATCTCGATACAAGTAGGACCCGGTGTCAATATACCATGGTAAACAGAATACTAAAAATTCTACTCCTGATTGCCCTGATAATGATGGCATTCACCTCAAATGGGTGTCTGGGAAGTAAAGAAGCGAAACAAATTGAAATTGACCTGGGTGATTTTTCTGCATATGAATTCAGCGTGCCAGAAGGTAAATTCACAAATTCCTCTACATTTTTTTTGTATACGAATAAGACAGTGAGGGCTATCCACACTGTTGTGGACGCACCAAGACTGGAAGTAGTTTTGCTAAAAGACATTTCAGGTGTCAAGTCTGAAAAGGGACCAGGGATCGATAATCTGGTGATCATTGGCAATACTGGCAGCTCAACGGTCTTTTCAAATATCAATCAATTTTCAAATGTCTCCCACAATGTATCATATTATGAATCCAGTCGCAATAAAAATATACAGTTCGAATTTGCAGACACCATCAGTGGTTATGTCGCTTACACTTATTCCGTGGAACAAGGCCTGTTCTATCATATCCTTTCCAGGAACGAGACTGTTAACGTGGTGTTGCCCCAGGGTTATGATACAAGCAATATAATCTTTGGTTCTCCAAAACCAAAACCAGACACCAGACAATTAGACGACCAGAACAGGATGTGGCTAATATGGGATAATCCCAATCCAAACCATCAGTTCATCCATGTAAAATATTACAAGTCATCACTACCTACTATAATGGGATTCGTGGGCCTGGTGCTATTGGTTGCGTCTTTGGTCACGACAATATATTTTAAAAATGAGATCCGTAAGTTACGGAAAAAACGGGAAATTATAGATAAAGATAAGGATAATTAATCAGGAGACGTTCGAAACCGGTCTCCCCCACTAACCTTGCTTTTTTTACGATACTAGAGGATATATCTTCATGAATTGTTTCAAGTGTAACGGTCATGCTTGATACACCTTCTGGTTTTTCGAATTAAATCATGGCTTTAAATCGAAAAATAAGTAAAAAAATTTCACTGGTAGTTATTGTTAGACAGCCTCTTCAGGCATAACCAGATGTACTCCAAGTAAATCTAACCAAAATAAGGATTTTCTTGCATCCTAACACACAAAATCTTAACAATTCATGTGTCATAATACAAACTATGCGAAAAGATGCTATCACGGCAGTCCTTTCAAGATGAAACTTCGGGATCAACATCCCTGAAAGCATTAAAGGAACTTGAATGCGACGACCTGCTTGTGATCACATGGGATCACGAAGGCGAGGAAGATTTTAAAGGTAAGAGGATCGAGTTTGTGCCGCTGTGGAAGTGGCTGCTGGGTCAAGAAAGACACTGATCAGGAATATGGCGCGCAGGACTACATCTTTGCGTACGATGCGCCCAGGCGCGCTGGTTTGATGGATCTGATAGGGGATGTGTGGAAGTCTTTGATCGGGAAGCAGGGGCGATAGGTGAATTTGACGTGGTGATAATCATCTACTAAACACTGCTTAAGTTTGCTTACTATCTTGTGTAGATTTTCCGCCTGTGACCTACAACCCTTATAAGAATCCTGTGTGGGTTGTAATCAACATCACATAAAACACGATAGTCACCAACTCGAATTCTAAATCCATATTGATGATCCTTTAGCACTTCGAGCTCGAAACCTGTCTCCCCTACCAACCTTACTTTTTTCACAATACGAGAGGATACATCTGATGGCAACTTCCGTAACTGCGAAATTGCTTTGGGGTCCCACAGAATCTCAAAGGTCACAAGAATTCCTTTTCAACTTCTTCCTGACTCAGCATCTCAAAAATTGGTGTTTTGCGGGAGTCATCTATCTGTTTTTTTATTTTCTCTGAGAGTTCCATTTTGTCTTCTTCAAAATATGATACTACCCCGCCAAACTCTCTTTTGAGCGATAATATATCTTCATGAATTGTTTCAAGTGTAACGGTCATGCTTAATACACCTTCTGATTTTTCGAACTAAACCTTGATTTGTATATGGATAGCTCAACATATATATTATTTACCTCCAGTCCTAGTTGTTTGTCTTTCACTTTTATGCTTCAAGGCACACCAGCCCCAACCATGCCACACCCGATTAAAATCGGCTGCATCCTTGGCAGTTTGACTTATCTTTTCTTTCATGCATCTTTTATCCCGTTAATACATACCAAGAATAGCTAACCTTGAGCCTATCCCCTTCCGGTTCCACACTCCCACGGCCAACCGCCTGAATACGCGTCAACCATTGATAATTCTCGTGACTTGTCTCAAAGCGCGGTGTAACATAGAAGTCTAACCCATGGGGAAGCCCTCCAACCATGATTTTCTCAACTTGCTCCTTCGTCATGTCAACGATGCCATTATAATACGTATGGATCAAGGCACCATCTTCGGTCTCAATCACGAGCCGGACGTCTAATTCAAGGCAGTTATCCCCTCGAATGAGTCCCCAATCTGCTCCAAAGGGCTGACATTTCCCCTTAAGCCTCGGACCCTTTACCGTTCCCTCGACTATGGGGAATATCAACCTTACCCCCCAGCTACTGGGACCTATTGGAATTGGTGGCGTTAGATAGGCCACAACCTCGCACAGGTGTTCCAGTTTCATTTTATATTTTGAACCAGGCGCAAGTTATTATATTTATTTAAAGTACATATTTTAATCAATAAA
>Ga0255367_1040_pt1 | contig 37494 bp, 32 predicted proteins | sample ANMaggSeSYBR01D8_FD_182098 | JGI IMG/M metagenome (GOLD analysis project Ga0255367, IMG submission 182098) | Sediment cell enrichment communities from methane seep in Santa Monica Basin, California, United Staets - ANME aggregate JGI... | ecosystem: Environmental > Aquatic > Marine > Cold seeps >... | reverse complement strand
CCGCAAAGGTCGCAGAGAAACAATATAAAAAAATACGTTATCGAATTAACGAATTAGAGCACTAAGTTAAATCAAAGGATTGAGAATCAATGGAAAAAACAGCCATATATCCTGGTTCATTTGACCCTGTTACAAACGGCCATGTAGATATTGTAGAAAGAGGTCTTAACATTTTTGACAAAATTATTGTAGCAATATTGCGTAATCCGGCAAAAGAGGCTCTGTTTACTGTTGAAGAGCGGAAGGAAATGATAGAAACAAGCTTAAACAGAAATTCTAACGTTGAAATAGATGTTTTTGATGGGCTACTTGTCGATTATGCAAAAAAGAGGAACGCCGTCGCAATACTGCGCGGAATGCGGGCTGTGTCTGATTTTGAATATGAGTTTCAACTGGCCCTGATGAACCGCAAGCTTAACAGGGAAATTCAAACTGTTTTCCTTATGACCGGCCTCAGGTGGATTTTTATCAGCTCATCCATAATAAAAGAAGCCGCTAGCTTTGGCGGCAACATCAATGGTATGGTGCCTCCAATAGTAAGTCGGAAATTAAAAGAGAAATTCGGTTTCATCACACCTTCTGATGAATAGGCTGTGTCTCGAAGGAAACAGGTGAGGATAAAAAAATGATTATTTCTCTCTCAAAAAATGCAATGTTTGTATTAGAAAAGAGGTATCTGAAAAAAGACAGCAATGGAAATATTGTTGAGACCCCAGAGGAGCTCTTTGCAAGGGTAGCGAAGAGCATTGCCGTTGCAGATAAGATGTTTGATCCTAAAGCCGACGTTAATAAGACTGAAAAAACTTTTATGCAGTTATTGACCAGTCTCTGGTTTATACCCAACTCTCCAACCCTTATGAATGCAGGAAGGCGCCTCGGACAGTTGGCCGCTTGTTTTGTTCTTCCTGTGGAAGATTCAATTGAGAGTGTTTTTGAAACATTGAAACATACCGCCATGATTCATAAAAGCGGGGGAGGTACTGGATTTTCATTTTCTCGTATCCGTCCGGAAAAAGATGTTGTTTTATCTACAGCAGGAATTTCAAGCGGTCCCATTTCATTTATGAATGTTTTTGATGTTGCAACAGAGACCGTCAAGCAGGGTGGTACCCGAAGAGGTGCTAATATGGGTGTTCTCAGGGTGGACCACCCGGATATAGAAGCTTTTATTGAGTCAAAAAACGATCCTGGCAGATTAAACAATTTCAATATATCGGTTGCTCTGGACAAAACATTCATGGATTCGCTTGAAAAAGATTCAGATTATGATCTTGTCAATCCGCGGACAGGCCTGGTTGTTAAGCGCATTTCCGCCAGACAGATATTTGACAAGATAGTTGGTTCAGCATGGCAAACCGGAGAGCCGGGAATAATATTTATTGATCGTATAAATGAAAATAATTCCACTCCTCTTCTGGGAGAAATTGAGGCGACAAATCCTTGCGGAGAACAGCCGCTTTTGCCTTACGAGTCGTGTACATTGGGCTCAATTAATCTTTCAAATATGGTAACAGGGAACACCGTTAATAAGAAGCGGCTTAAAAAAACCGTTCATTCGGCGGTTCATTTTCTTGATAATGTCATAGAGGTAAATAAATATCCTCTTTCACGCATCGAGAAAATGAGCAAAAGTACAAGAAAGATAGGTCTTGGTGTGATGGGATTTGCCGACATGTTGATAAAACTGGGAATCCCCTATGATTCAGATGAGGCGGTTTCACAGGCCGAAGATATTATGTCTTTTATATCACAGGAATCAAGAGAGGCTTCTGCTGCCCTGGCTGAAAAGCGTGGAAATTTTCCTTATTACAAAGAAAGCGCCTTTGATAATCCTTCAACTCCATATATGAGAAATGCTACAACCACCACAATTGCTCCAACAGGTACAATAAGTATTGTTGCCGGCACCTCCAGCGGCATTGAGCCGGTTTTCGCAGTAGCATATGTAAGGCGAGTGCTGGATGGAAAATCACTTCACGAGATGCATCCTTTGTTTATTAAAAAGGCCAAAGTCGAAGGATTTTACAGCAAGGAGTTTGCTGAAGAAACTGCCATGACCGGTTCTGTTCAACATATAGATGCAGTCCCTGATCATATAAAAAGATTATTTAGAACATCTTATGATATTTCTCCTGAGTGGCATATAAAGATGCAGGCTGCTTTTCAGAAATACACTGACAATGCTGTTTCAAAAACGGTGAACTTTCCTGCTGATGCCACAATAAATGATGTAGAAAAAGTATATAGTCTTGCTTACAGGAGTGGTTGTAAGGGCGCAACCATTTATAGAGATGGAAGCCGCAGCGGCCAGGCTATGAGTATTGGCAACGGAAAACGTCTTTCTGTAAAAATTGCCCCCAGGCCCAGACCTGAACGCACGTATGGTGTTACAGAAAGAATAAGCACAGGCTGCGGAAATCTTTACGTTACCATTAACTCAGACCAGAAAGGAATGTGTGAGGTTTTTGCTCAAATGGGGAAAACCGGCGGTTGCGCATCATCCCAGATAGAAGCCGCGGGCCGCTTGATTTCTCTTGCATTACGGTCAGGCGTAAAGATAGATGCTATCGTAAAGCAGCTTATAGGCATCCGGTGCCCTTCTCCTTCATGGCAAGATGGCAAAATGGTTCTTTCCTGTCCAGATGCAATTGCACAGGTTTTGAAGAAATTGACGAATTCTGATTTTGTTGAGAGAAAAACCATGCTGTGTGTCTGCCCGGAATGCGGCGGGATAATGTCACATGAAGAGGGCTGCATAATTTGTCGTTCCTGCGGATTCACAAAATGCAGTTAAGTTTTGCTTTTATTCAGCCTTCTCGGGCAGGGTAAATCTCCTGAACCGTTTCAGCTATCAGATCGGCGATTAGATGGTCATCATATCGGAATCCGTGAATGCCGCTATGAGACGGATCAGCTTCCTCTGGTTCGTACAAAACCTTAAGGTTGCGGGCATCGGGGCTCTGAGTACGAACATAATTGATTATTTCTCCCACATTCAAAACAGCAATTTTTGCCTTAACGCCCAGTGTCAATTTCCAACTTACCAGCCTTTCAATAAATACGGAGGGTAAATGATGTCGTTATCTTGAATTGTGAATAACATCAGTTAATCATTAATCAAGACGCGGTCATTTACTCTTTTTCAGTGGGGGCTTTCGGCATGCAAAACATAAAAGCATAGGATGTCCCGATGCCGCCGTCCTTCCCAATTCGCTTTGCTCCTCTTTAGAATCAATCCGTATGAACATTATCATTTAGTCCAAGTTCCCTTAGCGCAACCTTTGTTTCCTCGACTTGGTGGTCAGCAACACCATCTTTAGGCGATGCTTCAATGCTTACGTTCAGCTTGAGACAGCCGGACTTTACGAATTTTGTCAGGACCTTTGTGTAAAAATTCATCCATTTCTGAGGCGTGACTTCGCCGGACCAGATCAGTCTTTGCGGCTTTCCCTGTGCATCTGGAGGTTCTGGGTGACGAGGCTTAGGTTCTTTGCTAATCTGGACATCCGCCGCTCCTGAGATTTTACCAACTTTCGCGCTGACTATAAAATTCCCTTCGTCTTCAGCAGCCTTAAAAACACCATTATGCCCGATTTCTCCGCCCGTTGCCGACCATTCAACTATTTTTGTCTCTATATCACGGCCAAGCTGGTCAATGCCTCTAACAGTAAATGTCTGCTTTGCTCCCGGTTTCAATTGGGTCTGTGATGGTGCTACTATAATCTTGGCCAATTCAGGTGGCTTTACATGCTTTTCCGCTTCTTCGGATATGATGATGAACATATCCTCTGATATTTCCACATCCAGAGAATCCAACGGTTTCTTATACACAAACGGGGAATAACCGCCATCCGGCGATTTTCCGACATAGGCCAGGTGGCCTTCGCTAACACCACGGGCGATAGTGTCCTTAACGGCTTCTGCATTCAAGAGGCGTGGAAATTGCGGTGATGCGAAAAATGCGTCCCGCACAGACCTGGCACTCCATTCAATGAAGGCAGGGGGCCAGTTTCTAACCAAAAAGCGAGGGCTGACATCCTTTTCAACATCGTTGGTCTGCCGCAAAGTGAGCAATATAAATTTGCACATTGATTCAGCAGAACTGGATGTGGGCAGACCAAGATCGATTGTATGGATTTTGTTATCCTTTCCAAGAAGCATTACATTTTTATAGGTTCGCCATACAGTCTCTTTCAGGGCGCTTCTTGCTTTTTTGATATTCTTATCAAGCTGGCGTGTCTGGGCATCATCCAGATTTAATTCTTCGTCATCTATATCTTTCCATGCAATTAGTTTCCTGGCCTCGTCCCTTATAGGCCCGGCAGATTCGGCGACAACCCATATCAAAGCGCTTTTATAAGTCCGGGCTGATTTTCCATATTCCCTGGTCATGGTTTCGATGATTTGTTCAATTCCTGGGGCATCCTGGATAGATTGATCAGGGCTCATGATAATAAATGAGATAACAGGGCGGTCGGGAATTTGCCCGCTTTTGTCCGGAAAGAAAACCCTTTCAACACCTTCGGTAGCAGGAAAGACTTTCTGAATTTCTTCCTGGAGCCTGGTTTCAATATCTTCATCTTTTACATTTGCACGACGGTCGGCAAACCGTTTGTTCAAGTTTTCTTTGAGACGGAAGCGATACTGATTTCTTTCCGTTGTCAGATAATAACAGGCATCGGTTAATGCTTCTAATGCGGTTTCCACGTTGCCTATATCCAATTCCGGTTCTGCGATATCCAACCGGATTTCCGGCACGCTTGCTTCATTTCTGGTCTGGCCCCCATTTGATTCAAAGAAGATCACAGTGGCCACCTTTTTGTGCAGGCGCGCTTTTTTGATCGTGTCAACGGCTTCGGCATCCAGCCGTATGGCATGAGATTCTTTCTTTCCGCAAATGTCTGTTGTCAAAGCGCCTTCCAGTTTTGCTTCCCCTAACTGCTCAAATACCGCTGCTCTGAATGCAGGATCTTCTAAAGGCGCTGAGCCCAGTCCGATAATAGGGTCTTCCTGTGCTCCCTTGAAACCCTTGTGATATGCGTCTGAGACCCATAGCGCCAGCAGTCTCAGGATTCCACGTGTTTGCTGAAAGCGAGGCATGCCCTGCCATTTTCGTTCAAATACAGAAAGTACCGCCGGATGAAAAGGGTAGGTGGATTCAAAAGTCTTACGCGCATGGTCAATTGAGAACCACTGCGGTATTTGCTGACGGTGATCCGCAGTCCAATCGGCATATTCACTACAGACAGAAATGGCGTTTCTGGTTAATAACACCTTGCCATTCTGACCTACTGTCCGAGGATCCCACTCGAACAGTCGTCGTCGTATTATTTCCGACGTTTCTGCTTCTGCGGACATCAATAAGGCCTTTCCAAGACGATCCAGCATGTTTTTGAACCTTTGTTGATCGGCCTCATCTTTATCTGTATATGAGAGTTCAGAAGCTGGAATCGAAACTACTAGAACAACATTTTTAAGTCCGCGCGCTGTTTCAGATAAGGATTGCACAAAATTATAGAGTTTGTTGTGGTAGCCGCGCCCGCGATATGTGCTGACGTAGTTTATGATTTCATCCCAGGATCAAACAAGGACGATCTTTGGGCAGGAAAGCTTGAATCACGTCGCCCTTGGGCTCAATAAATTGCTTGTCATGCTCAGCAACTACGGCAAATGCCTCAGCGCCACCAAGTTGAAAGGCAATCTCACCCCATGGAGATTTGCGAACCGGAGTCCCATCAGCGCCGCCCCGTCCTGTAATCGAGTCAAACTCAGTCCCAACAAAAACAGCAGTAGCACAGTTATCAGGAACCGAATCAATATTACCTTTTGCCAAAATCTTTGACACATCGCGCCACATGCCGGATTTTGAACCGCCATTTGCAAGGTGGTAAAGCAGTGCAAGTGCATGTGTCTTTCCGCCTCCGAACTGTGTCAACATATTGAAAACCGCTGAGGTTTCAGTTGTCTCGCCCGATAATCTGCGCACAACCTCTCCTCCAAGATTACAGAGCGTTTCTGTCAAATACGTCCGATCAAAGAAACGTTCCGGATCTTGATAATCAGGCGGAGCGGTTCCAAGACGCACTTTATCCAGATGCACCGCAAACTCCGAAGCATCCAGCGGCTTTCCTTCACGAAGATCTTCACGCGGTGTTACGACTTTATACCAAGGCTTCAATTTTGACAAAGTTACTTCCCCCGTTTTTTCGATGCCGGTTTCGGGCTAAAAACTTTCCTTTTAATCAAAATTCTGTTGAATTCCTCCTTGTCAATCGGACACTTGATAAGATCAACAGCTTCCCGTGTAGTTTCCAGCTTGAGCTGCTTTCTCATGCTTAAGAGAAGATCACCTGATACATCTTTTTGTTTAGCCGAGTGTGAAATATAAGTGTAGGCTCCGGTCTCCATCCCTTTATACTCGTGATAAAAGTAGATATGATGCCCGGATTCTTTTCGGAAGCCTTTCTTGGGTAAGTTCCTTAAAATTGCAGCACGAGTAACTTTCATTTGCGGATTTCCCTGAAAAAATTCTCATATATCTCTTTTAGACGATAGGCTTCACCCGTCACACGATTCCAGCTTAACCCTTTATAATGTTTATAGAAATGGATCAGTTGCTCGCAAAATGCACGGATAGCATCATCTTTCGATTCTCCTGTCGCATAAAGACCGAGGTTTTCATTTTCCGCAAAGAAGAAAGTTTCTCCCAGGCTGATCTTAACGGAAACCGGCTTTGAGGAAAGGACAACTCCATGTAATGAAGAAAATCGCCAGAGAGGTGTCTTGGCTGTAGAAAAACCCCAACTAATAGGTTTTAGATCCAATTCTGATGCTGTTGATACTGAGGTTATCCCCCTTTTAAAGTTTTCGGGGATGGAATCCAGCCGTTCATTTCTCAGTTCATAGCTTTCATTAATTTGAGCCAGGCTCATATCGTCTCACCTCTTAAATATTGTCTATAATCATCTGTTATCAAATTCTCAAATATCGCCCTTGTCTGCTCGTGAGCCTTGCTGACACACGAATTAATCCTGGAAAATGCAATTTTTTCAGTCAAGGCAAAGTCAAAATCCAGGAGCAATGCCTCTTGTTGATCATCTGATCGGATTATAGATTCAATACGAGTAGTAATGGTGCCGTCTATAACTTTAGAGATGAGTACCATGCTCAGGTTCTCAAATTGATCAGAAACTCCTTCAGGAAGGTTAACATTAACAGATATAAAGCGTTGAAGTGGTACAATTCCATCCTCACGAGTGAAGGGAATGACGTTTATATATCTCCAGCCAAGACGAACCAATTTCTTCAGGGGATACATGTTATAAAGCGTTTTGAACAGATCAATAAATTCCTTAATAAATCGCTTGTGGCCCGAGTATTTTTTATCATGTAATGAGAACCGGTTTATAGCCAGCATGATTTCAGCAGTCCGGTCTTTATTTTCAAAACGGTAGGGAGATAAACCATCACCAGTTTTTGGAACCAGAATTGCCGGATACTTATCCCTTATTTTTTCATAAAACTCATCTTTTCTGCACTCAATGGTCAACTCACCAGGAAATCTGACCTCACAAACTACTTCCACTAAAGGCGAATTCGGATACACTTCAGTGATTTTGTATTTTTTTTCGTTCATTCTGCTCCTTCTTCATAAATGCAAAAATGTAAGTTTGTATGTTACAATCGCAAATTGATAATTACAAATCTAAAATCCAAGTCCTTTTCCGCCTGTTTCTTTATCCACTGCCCCCACTTCCGAACCTCGTCAGCAAGTCTCTGCCCATATTTCGGGATATATTCCAGAATAACATTGTTAAGCAAAACAGCTACCGGATTAAGATCGCTTGCAAATACATCTGCGCCCACACGAAGCGCTTCCAACGGGATTGATCCGCCACCGGCAAAAGGGTTCACCACTAAAGGACGTGACCCAGGCTCTCCACCCAAGGCTTCATGGGCTGCCTGTGTCAACGAGCGGCTTGTTTTCAGATACTCTGGAACCGTCGAGTTGTCCCAATTAGCGAAATCAGCGATAAAATCCAAAAGTGCCTTGCGCAGTTCAACATTATCATCAAGTTTGCTGTCATCCTTTGAAATTGCAATAAACCGCCTGGCGCTCTCCTCGCTCATCAGATTTAAATGATCTTTAGCCCATTTTGTCATTAACTCCCGCGCAGTCTTGCGAAACTCATCCGGGCACATCTCATCCGCGGGATCAGGCCACAGCGAAGCGCAGATCACCGCCCGGCAGGCCGCCAAGGGTCGCCGCGCCCACCAGATGTGAAGCGTACAGATATGGCCGTGCCGGATACTCTTTTCACGTCGCTCATGTGCGGAAATCCGCTTAATCGGCAAATCCACTTCAATAAGGCGTTTGGGATATTTTTGTCATTCATTATTCCATTCTTTGAATATTTGCTTTAGTTCTTTCAAGAATTTTCCAAAAGACGCATTTGCCCGCTCCATCCTTTGCAGATTCATGGCATCGACAATATCTTTTGCATATTCCATCCCACCGAGAGGTGGAACTATACCTGCATTTTGCATTGCTTCAAGCAAGAATTTCTTATAACGATCCCTTGAACATTTTTTGTCCGGGGCTTTACACCCTTTCCCGACCGCGGAGTTGAACGCTGCGGAAGCCAGCGCTCAATATGAGGTTCCGGGATAGCGTATAAAGTAAAAATTTTGTACTCAACAGCAATTTTATCAATTTCTTTCTTGCGTTCTGCATAGCCCTTACAGTTAGCGTCCGTTGCCACAATAAAAAGATCCGGCAGTCCCTCTCTTGCTTTTTCTAAGTAGCGAAGAAAGATCTTGAATTCCGTTAAGACCTTGCCGTGCCCGCCTCGTACACTCCGACGTATGATTTTGACGGAGATGCCTTGTTCACGGGCAAGCCTCTCAATCAGGGAGGCGATAAACACTTCATGACCATAATCTTCAACAAAAAGGATAATCCTAAGCATCGAAATCACCCCGCAAAATGCGCTCGGAAACGGTAGTCTCCTCAGCATTCAGCGCCTTGTCTATATCGGAAGAACGCCCTAATGGACCCCACGTAGAAAACGGATCAATTGCTGTATGACCTTGCTTTTTATGGCAAACAAATAAGTTTTCATCAGAAACCATGTCAGGCAGAATCGGTGAATGGGTGGTGACAATAAGCTGTGTATCTCCTGTTGCGGCCCTGTTTTTTAATAGATCGGCAATCATACGGATTCTGCGAGGGTGAATACCATTTTCAGGCTCCTCAAAGCCTAACAGCGCAGGGGGGTCTTTTGCGCTGACCAATGACAGCAACCCCAGAATACGTAATGTGCCTTCAGATAGGACACGGGCCGGAATAGGTGTTTCCCCTTCCAATATCTTCAATTCCACTTCGCCGAGTTCGTTTACACTGACATCAATGCCTGTCACATCCGGGATAATCATACGCAAAGCCTTTTCAACCGCTTTGAATTGTGGTTCATCAAGGGCTCGCAAGGTATTCAGGAAAGAGGCAAGTTCCTCTCCCATTAATCCGATATGGCGTATTTCTTTGACAGCACTTTGCGCACGCATGCGCTCTCTTGGCTCAAAATAGAAGAAAAACCAGCTTGCCAGCTCCTGACGTATGGCAACAAGGTGAGGATAGTGGGGCGGATACAGCGGCATGGAGAGTATGCTGTGATCCAGATAGCGCTCATAATAAGTTGGGTGTGCCTGGCCTTCCATACGTAAGTGCAGCCGGTTTCGAACTTTTTCAAGAAAAGGTCTTCTTTTACGGCTGATGTCCCCTTTTTTATTAAGTGATGCAAGATATTCATCTGCGACACGCAGGATACCCGACTTCGGAAGTATTTCTATCTCAATGCGGTAGCGCAAATGTCTTTCACGAACAAAGGATTGGCTCTTTGCAGCAGATTTTGCCTTCTCAGGTGATGCTTTGGTTCTCTTCATCTCACGAATTTGGCGATTTACCAAATCGACAACTGTATTTGAAAGCTCAACATCTGCTTCCATAGTAAATGAAACGACTTCCCTTCCCAGTAATCCCTTAATGCCTTCTTCTCCAAATGCAAAAGATTCCAAAGGTTTGCCACGATATGGAGGTTCAAAAGCCTCTTTTAATGTCCGACTGGTTGCCATTCCTGATAAAAGTTGCAGTGCATCCAGGAAATTGCTCTTCCCTGCTGCATTGGGACCAAATAACACGGAAAGAGAATTGAGACACACCTCTGCATCGACTAAGGATTTATACCCTCGAATTTTAATTTTTCTAAGCATGTTGTTTCTCCGGAATTAAAAATTCAAAATTTTTTCTGCCCCGACATGGTAATGCTCAACCTTTAGAACTGGTTTCCACCCAAGACGAGCAGGGTCTTGAATAATATGGATTTCCGGATCGTTAGCACAGTTAAATACTACATAAAGCCAGAAATCCTTTTTAAGTCGTTCAGCGGTCTTAAATTCGTTTGTGGTTAATGCTATCTCTCCGATATGAGAACGGCCTTTGACTTCGATGAATCTCACCTCAATGGCCGTCTGTGAATCTTCCGGGAGCGGCTTGCGCGAAATCAGGTCGAACCCCCGGTTTTCATCTTCAACACTTTCCACTTTCCAGCCCCGGGCTTCTTCATATTCGGTTACTGCTTTGACTGCAATTTTTTCAATTTCCGGGTTGCTCACCATATTTTTGCCGGTTGGCGTTTCACGTTCCGGGTGCGGCAGTACCCAAGCGCTTCCTATGTGTTGTATATTGCTGACGGTGCATTGTTGTTCTTTCAGCAGATCGGCTTTGCGCTGTTCAAGCCGGTTGTTCAGTTCATCCAGCCTGTCTTCAAGCATCTTTATACGGCCATCCAGACCCGGTTCTCTGGAACCGGATTCTTTTTGTGTCTGCAACTCGGCGAATTGAAGCTGAATCCTGTCAATAATTGTGTTCAGGCTGATCTCTATATGATTCAAGATGGTCTTTACATCTTTTTCCCGCTGCTTTTGCTCATTCTCCAGCATTGGGACAAGCGCCTCTTTATAAAGCGTAGTTTCAACCTGTTCTCGACCGGGCATACCTGAATCTTCAGGGGCGACAGTCCCTTTGGGGGCGATGGAAAGATCAAGGAATATGGTCGGCTGGCGTATGGTGATGGAACCATCCAGAGTTGTCTGTGCCACGAAGAGACGCTTATGCAAAATGTTCCCTCGACCATCCCGGATTTCCGCAGAAAAAACCATAAGCCTGACGGGATCTTCTCGATTCAAATCATAAAAAATTGTTCCCCGTTGCAGATCCTCCCGCACCTTGTCAAGAACCATTGACCTGACGCTTTCAAAAAGCGGGTGACCGGGCGTGACCCATTCCAAAGTTGGATCTTTTGCGAGCAGTTTTTTGTCAAAAACAATCTGTTTATATTCACGGCCCAGCTTGCCAAAGCGCTGTTCTAACTGAATGCCGTATGGAAGCAGTATTCGTGGCAGCCGGCCCACACGATAAACATGTTTTTGATTACTTGCTTCCTTTGGCGAAATTCCAGCTAATGGGGCGGCGTCTATGAAAAATCCTTCGACTACCTCAGGAACAAGCCGTCGTTCTTTGGCCTCTTCTGATTTGCCAACAATGACCGACAGGTTTAACTCGCGTTTAGCAAGCCCTTCCAGAGCGGATTCAGTAATCCGCTTTAATCGTTCGGTATCCACCTGCTCAACGATTCTGTCCTTGATTACGTCTTAAGTAAGGTTGCGGGCATACATCTCGCGCAGCATACGTTCCAGTTGATTGGCAGGGAAAATATCACCCAGCACGTTGAAGACCTTTCCTGTCCTATTGGGGTCGAGATCTTCTTCAATCTTGCTTATACGGTCAAAAAGCTTCTCTAATACACGGCCCTCGCGGGTGTTTATGGAAACAAAGTTTGTGATCAGACAATCCTTTTCCTGCCCATACCGATGAATACGGCCCATACGCTGTTCAAGCCTGTTCGGATTCCAGGGAATGTCGTAATTGATCATGTACCAGCAGAATTGCAGGTTAATACCTTCCCCGGCAGCCTCGGTGGCAACCAGAACCTGGCAGTCTTCTCTAAATTCACGCTCAGCAAAAATACGTGTTCCCGGGGTATCTCTGTCACCGATCTTCATAGTACCGTGAATTTGCGTCACGTTTAGGCCCCATTCACGCAATTTACCCAAAGGTCGTCCATCACGGCCATCTCCTGCAAGATAATCCAGGGTGTCTTTATGTTCAGTAAACAGCAGGAGTTTCATCTTTGAGTCTTCAAAAATACCGTTTTCAGTAATAACCTCCTTTAGTTTGACCAGTTTTGTTTCAACCTCACGGGACTCCAAAGGCCTTGCAATTTCAACAAGTTTTCCCAGTTCAAGTATTTCTTCCCTCAAGGCCTCCGGGTCGATGGAAGCCACCACATTTTCGAGGTCTGCAAGAATTTCCTCCTTCATTTCATCCGGCAGATCGTCAAAATCATCCGGCACTTTTTTCATGATCTGCTCTTCTCGATACGCTTCGGGATCTTCGAGAATTTTTTCTCGTTTGGCCTTCATGCGCTCAAGCGTGCGTCTTACTGCATAAATGCTGGAGGCAAACCGGCGCTGCAGCATGGCCATGGTAAACCCCAAAGCGCGGCCTCGCGCTGTATCATCATGCGCTGCTTTTATTGACTGATCTTCAACATACTGAGTCAGTTTGTCATAAAAATCGAGTTCTTCGTGATCAATCTGAAAACTTACTGTATGAACATAGCGTCGTGTAAAAAGGCTCTTTGCTTCTCCAGTATTCGGATCAGGAAACGATACAAGCGCTTCTTTCACACGGCGCAGGTAAAAAGGAGCCTCTCTCACCTCCATCGCTTTTTCCAGGCTCTTTACGTCCCCGTAAACATCTCTGTCCAGGAGTTTCAGAAACAAACTGAAATTTTTTGGATCTCCTTTATGCGGTGTGGCCGTCATTAATAGATAATGGTCTGTCATATCAGATAACGACTCGCCTAATTTATATGCCAGCGTCTTTTTTTCCTCGCTGTACGCGCTCATCTTATGCGCTTCATCAACAATAATCAGATCCCAATTGCTCCGCATCAGACTTTCTCTTGCATCTTCGATTCTGGAAATCCATGATACTGAAGTAATAACCTGATTGACATCCTGCCAGGGATTAGCGCCATAGGTAGCCCTAAGCACATCACTTCGGATAAGCTGGAAGTTTTCCCTGAACTTATCTTTAAGTTCCCGCTGCCACTGAAATGAGAGATTTGCAGGGGTTACAATCAAGATGCGCTGAATCAGCCCGCGCACTTTCAATTCCTTGATAAGCAGGCCGGCCATGATAGTTTTACCGGCTCCGGGATCATCGGCAAGAAGAAATCGTATACGAGGGAGTTTCAGGAAATAGTCATAAACAGCTTCCAATTGGTGAGGTAGTGGATCAACCCTCGCGATAGAAAGGCTGAAATAGGGATCATATTCATAAGCCAGACCAAGGCGCATCGCCTCAATCCCAAGTCGAAATCTTTCGGGATCGCCATCAAACGGTTCTGTTTCGGGAGATACTTCCAATTCTGTGATTTGGTTTTCATTGAGAATCGGCTGATGAACCCTTCCCGTTTCCATCCCTTCACCGACTAGCTTAATAGAATCACCCATTGGAATGGTGGTGATGACCTTTACACGCTCTGGGAAAATTGGGCCTTGAACGATTACGTTTGGTTTAATATCAGAGAGTTGCATGCATTGCCTGTTTTTCTTTTCAAATCAGCATGTTGGGACGCCGGTAGATTTCAGTCCGTGAGGAATTATAGGTCTTTTTTTGCGCGCCATTTCTTTTTCCATTTTAAACAGCTATAGATATCCGCAACTGAATTGATACCACTTTTCAGTCTGATTCTTGCGCATTCAGCTTTATAAATGGCTTTGTCAAGTATCAATTCATCTGCATGTATCTATAAGTAGGTCGCTATGAGCCGTATCTTGAATAGCGAATAAACTTGATTAAATTTTTCTTCCAAACGATTATTCTGCTCCAATCTTTATTTTATCGAGCTTAAGCTTATTGGTGAATAAGTTTTTCCAAATAATAAGACCAGTCTCTTTATAATAAAAATATGGAAATAGTATTTCAGCTAATTCTTCCATTGATTTTGCCTAAGCTGATACTGAAAAAATGAGGTTAAAAGAATAGAATTGTCGGCTCAAAATAAATTATAAATTGCTTAATGTTCTACCTGCTTTTTGCTCGTTTTTTCAATGTCCAAACTCAGCATCAAGTATCAAGCGGAAGCTACCGATTTTCATTCTTTCAATGAGCAGAATGTTTCCCTTTTATTTTGAAAGCTAACCCGAATTCAAATCTTCAAGCCACCAGTTACAGATTAAGCTCGACCAATTCAGCGTCCAAAGAATTTCCCCGTAGATGAAGCAGGGCAACTGTGATTGGCGCTCTAAACGGCCCGGCCGTGCCCGGGTTCAAAAAAAGTACGTTGTTTTTCCTGTCTATAGATGCCAGGTGGGTATGACCATATATAACAGCGTTAAAGCCTGCTGCTGCGGGATCTATGTCCAGTTCATCTGTATTATGAAGCACGTAGAGCAAGAATTTTCCGATCTCGACAACCTCTGTTTCAGGGAGGTCGCGCGCCCATCCGCCCACGTCCATGTTTCCTCGCACAGCATAGACCGGGCTGACCGCTCGCAAAGTTTCAAGCACCTCATGCTTACCGATGTCGCCTGCATGAATAATCAAGTCGGTACTTTCGAGAACTTTGATTGCCTCAGGTCTCAAGAGACCGTGCGTGTCCGAGATGACACCAACGAGATAGTCATCAGAGCTTTGTGATTTTATTGACATTACAAGTAATTCCTTAGTGCCTGATGAATAGCGTTTTATCTTTTGTTCAGTTGAGCGTAAAAGCTTGACCTGTCCGTACAGCATAACAAAAAAATATAAAGAATCAAGATGTTAATGGAAAAGGGGTGATGGGTAAAACGTGGTTGAACAAAGCCGGCGGTTGCGCATCATCCCAGATAGAAGCTGCCAGCCGCTTGATTTGTCGTTCTTGTGGATTCACAAAATGAGTTCAGCTAATTTTCTCCCTTGAGCCAGTTGAAGAAATTGCTGATTACAATCTTTTTCCCTTTGAAGTCCACTTGATCATCATATCCACTTACAATAATTTGAGCATTGGAGACATTGAATTGTTTCATTGCTTCATACAGGCCGGAGAATTCTCTCTTTTCATTCTTCTTGTTGAGTTCCCAGCAGACATTGATCAGTTTATCGATTCTGGTCCCTTTTCTTATAAGAAAATCAACCTCTCCTTTTCCTTTCCAATAGAAAATCTTTTCTCCTTTTCTTCTCAAAGCCAGATAAACTACGTTTTCAAATATCCTCCCCAGGTTTTCTGAAAACCGGAACGACACAGCATTATAGAGCCCCGGGTCAATGGCATAGACTTTATACGGATTGGCCTTTTGTTCCGTAAAGGAGTAAGAGAAATAATCTGTTGTTTGTACCAAAAAGACTTCTCTGGCATATTCCAAAAATTTATTTGCTGTGGGTTGAGATATCTTTTGCCTTTTTTCTGCCTGATATCCGGAGAAATGCGATGCCGTATTGGCATACAAATTCAGGCAAAATTCTTTTAGTTTCTTTATATCCCTGACTTGATATCGCTGAATAATATCCTTTTCTATCACGGCAGTATAATAATCTTTCAGGATTTGCATCTTGTCTTTTTCTTCTTCCGTCAAAACTACCTGAGGAAAACCGCCAAAGCGAGTGTATTGATTGAAAAGGTTGCGCAGAGCAGGAGAACCTTTTCCCCTTGATCTTTCGATCATTTCTTCTTTTTCTTTAAATGCCAGAAACTCTTGAAAACTTAAGGGGAAGATTTCATTGGAAACTATTCTTCCGGTTAAAGATGTACCGTACTCTCTGGAAAGAAGTTTTGATGACGAACCGGTTATATAGAATTTTATATCTTTATCTCTATCGTATAGCCCGCGAACAAATCTTTCCCATCCCGGCACCAATTGAACTTCGTCCAGAACAACATAGGTCCGGCCACGCGGGTTGAATCGCTCTAAATAAAGGTCATGAATACGGAGTAAAAATTCTACTGTCAAATACGGGATAAAGGTTGGCTCTTCAAAATTGACATACAGGATATTTTCGCGAGGTGTTCCCGAGTCGATCAATTTTCTTAAAACTTGCAGAAGGATTGTTGACTTGCCTGCCCGCCTTACGCCGGCTACTATCGATGCCTCTTTCAGCTTCCCTTGACTATATAGTTCATCTACATAATCCTTTCTATAGACACCAGTGCGGCGGTCCTGGTTCCAAAAATTCCAATAATCCAACACCTCTATTAATTGGGAATCATTCATGGCAATACAAAACTATAGTTTAGCATAAAACATTATTATACTAAATTATCTTTTAGCCTTTTGTCAAGCTGCAGCTTCATATATTTTGATGAGTTAAAAGAAGATCTTTATTATTGCAAAGCCGGCTATAAGCAACACCACAAATGTAATGGCAAGTATATTGAAATACTTGTCTATAAAGGTTTTAATCTTTGGACCGAAAAGATAGATAAGCCATGCCACCAGAAAAAAACGTGCTGCTCTTGAAACTGCCGATGCAATTATGAAGACCGTAAAATTTATATTAAATGCCCCGGCGGATATTGTGAATACTTTATAGGGAATTGGTGTAAATCCTGCAATGCCTATAGCCCAGGCGTCGTATTGCATATAGAGATCTTTGATGTATTGCATTTTGTGGGTGAGGCCGTAAAACTGGATGATCTTTTCGCCCACAGTAATCATAAACTGCCATCCGATCAAATAGCCTAAACATCCGCCTATCAAGGATCCTGCAGTACAAATCAGAGCATATTTAAATGACTTTTTTGGTATTGAAACAGCTAAAGCTATTAGCAAAACATCAGGGGGTACGGGAAAGAAGGAAGATTCGCTAAGCGCGAGCAGAAACAATGCCCATAATCCATAGGGGGTTTCCGCCCAATGGAGAACCCAGGAATAAAGACGACGAAGCATTTATTGATCCCTCCATCCATGTTCACCAACAAGCTTGACAAACCGGCATCCGCCCAGGCTTGTTTTGTGAACACCTGTTTCATTTTTGTAGAGCCTGATTAAATCCTGGGAATATTGATCTCCTACCGGTAAAACCATGCGTCCACCCACGGATAGCTGATTAACCAGCACCTCAGGTATTTCCGGAGCGCCGGCTGTAACAACAATGGCATCAAAAGGACTTTCATCAATCCATCCCGAGGTGCCGTCGGAATATTTGGTAACAATATTGTGATAGCGAAGTTTGTCAAAAAGCCTGCGCGTTTTAACAAAAATGGAGTGAATTCTTTCTATTGTGTATACACGGAATACAATTTCTGCAAGGATTGCCGCCTGATATCCTGAGCCTGTTCCGACTTCAAGCACCCTGTCATCCTTGCCTAATTGCAGCGCCTGTGTCATTTCGGCAACAATATATGGCTGAGAGATGGTTTGCTGTTCGCCTATGGGCAGGGGGAAATCACTATAAGCTTGATCCATCAGTGCTTCACTTACAAAAAGATGCCTTGGAACTTTGAGCATTGCACCAAGGACATAGGGATCTGTTATTCCGCGCGCTTCGATCTGTTTTTTAACCATTGCTTCACGTAAGCGCTGATATTTTAAAGAATTTGCTGGCATAATTAATTTTAGCTATCAAATCAAAGGGTTTGAGTCAAGCGTTTATACGCTGAAGATTTGTTCTTGTCTATAGCGAATGCGTGTATTATATGCAAAAAAAATAATTCTTTTATTTTTTATCTCAGGACGAATTTATGAATAGCGAAAGACATCTAATAGTATCTTTTCTATTAACTCTTCTTATTATTAGCTTTGGCACTGCCGGCTACATGGCTATAGAAGGCTGGGAGCTTTTAGATGCTTTCTATATGACTGTAATTACGATGGGCACCGTTGGATACAACGAGGTCCATGAAATTAGTAAGACAGGACGATTGTTTACCGTTTTACTTATCTTCTTTGGAGTTGGTTACTTTGTGTATCTGGCGGGTGTGGTGGTACAATTTATGGTTGAAGGAAGAATGAGAACCATATTGGGGAGGAGAAGATTGGATAAAAAAATTGATCGATTAAATGACCATTATATTATCTGCGGATATGGGCGCATCGGAAGAGTTCTCTGTAAAAATTTACAAAGAAAGCCGCTTGATCTGGTTGTTATAGAGTATAACAGAGAGCTGATTCCGGTAATGGATGAAGATAAGGTTCTCTATGTGTGCGGGGATGTATCGGATGAGGCAAATCTTATTAAGGCTGGAATAAAGCGGGCAAAAGGACTTGTTGCTGTGTTAGCTACTGATGCGGACAATGTGTTTCTTGTCTTGACGGCAAGACAGCTTAACCCGGATATTCATATAGTTGCACGGGCGTGCCATGTTGAGTCAAAGTCGAAATTACGGGCAGCCGGAGCAAACAATGTTGAATCCCCATATGAAATGGGTGGTGTAAGTATGTCGCGGAGAATAATTCGTCCTACTGTGACAAACTTTCTTGACCTTGCTTTTACTTACTCACGTAAAGATATTCAGATGGAGGAGATACCCGTAAGTCCGTCCTCTGCTCTATCAAACGTTATGTTGAAAGATTCAGGTATCAGGCAGCAGTTTAATCTTATAATAATTGCAATAAAGAAGTCAGACGACAGCATGTTGTTTAATCCTTCTTTTGAAACGCTTATCAAGGCTGGAGATACTGTTATAGCGGTAGGCGAAGAAGCAAATCTAAAGAAGCTGGAAGATATATTGAATCCATAGTAAGGTGGATAGGCTGAAGGTAGTCATTGAGCTTCTACCTTCAGCCTATCCACCTATATCTTATAAATTATCCTTTCGTCAGTAATTATAATATCAACATGTTTGTCATGTGATTCAACAGGAACTTGCTGAATAATCTGGCACTCAAGAGCTAACGCAACCTTTCTGGTTGTTACAGAAAGTTTAGGAATAAATCTGTCGTAATATCCTTCTCCGGTTCCTATTCTTCCTCCCTTTTCGTCAAAAGCAAGCCCCGGGATAATTGCCAAATCAATACAGTCAACAGGTACGACCTTGCAGCGGTTTATATCCGGCTCCAGAATGCCTTTCGGGCCGGTTTTCAGGTCATTATCAGGGTCATCAACTTTCATTAATTTCATTTTATATGTTTTGATATCAAAGGCAGGAAGAATTACAATTTTATTAATGTCAAAACATCTTTTAATAATATTATCGGATTTAACCTCTGTTTTATTATTGACATAAAGCAAAACAATTTTTGCTTCAAGAAAGTTTGCAAATTCAAACAAGTTGTCCTCAATTTGTTTGAATTTGTTTGCTATTTCTTTATCAGAAAGATTTTCAAGTATCGTTGCAATATTATTGCGTATTTCCTGTTTTTTTTCTCGAATTTCTTCCATATTATTTCTCCAGAGTAAATTTAATTATAATTTTTTTAATGTATACAAATTAGGTCATTAAAGTCAAGACAACTCGCAATAATCATTGACCAAACAATTGCTCTATGAAATAGTATGAGTCCTTTGTATAATGCCTACTTGTGATTCTCGCCATCGGCGGGACGTCAGACCCAAATTCGACCAATAATATTATTGAAGATGTTAAAGAGTTTATAAAAATATAGGTATGTTATGCTGGAAATCAAGTTTGTTGTTCAAAATTTGTCTTTAGTTCAAGAAGTTCTTTCATTGCGAGGTGAAACAGCGGATCTTGAAGACTTGGCAAGTTGCGATGTAAAACGCAGAGATATTCTTCTTGAGATAGAAGCTTTGAGGCATCGACGCAATAATGTCTCCGAACAGATAGCAATTATGAAAAAAGAGGGAGACGATACAGAAAATTTTGTAACTGAAATGCGTAAAGTTGCGGGCCAAATTAAGAACTTAGAGAAATTTTTGACCGAAATGGAAGAAAAAGTAAAAAACATCCTTATTGGACTACCTAATATACCCCACAGGTCTGTTCCTGCAGGAAAAGATAGTTCTAAAAATAAAATCATAAAGCAAGTTGGAAAATGTCCGGATTTTGGATTTGAACCAAAACCCCACTGGTCATTAGGCGAAAGCCTTGGAATTTTTGATTTTGACAGAGCTTCCAAGATTACTGGTGCGCGTTTTCCGCTTTATTTCGGAGCCGGAGCAAGGTTGGAAAGAGCTTTAATCAATTTTATGCTCGATATTCATACTACAGAGCACGGTTATAAAGAAACCCTTCCTCCTTTTATTGTGAACCGGCAAAGTATGACCAACACCGGCCAGCTTCCAAAGTTTGAGGAAGATCTCTTTAAGCTGGAAGGGTGGGATTATTTCATGATTCCTACCGCCGAAGTTCCGGTTACCAATATCCATCAGGGCGAGATTCTAGATGAAGATTTGCTGCCGATTATGTATGCTGCCTATACTCCCTGTTTCCGTAGCGAAGCAGGTTCTTATGGAAAGGATACAAGAGGATTGATCAGACAGCACCAGTTCAATAAGGTAGAACTGGTAAAGTTCGTCAGGCCCGAAACTTCTTATGATGAACTTGAAAAACTTTTAAACGACGCTGAAACAATTTTAAAAAGCCTTGAACTTCCGTATCAGGTCATTAGTCTTTGCACGGGAGATCTGGGCTTTTCCGCAGCCAAGACATATGATATTGAAGTTTGGATGCCTGCCCAGGGTGTTTATAGAGAAATTTCGTCTTGCAGTAATTTTGAAAGCTTTCAGGCAAGGCGTGCAAATATCAGGTTCAGGAGGAAGGGAAAAAAAGGAACCGAACTTGTCCATACATTGAATGGATCAGGGCTTGCTGTTGGGCGCACGGTCGCGGCTATACTTGAAAACTTCCAGCAGCCGGACGGGTCTGTAATAATTCCCGAAGCACTTCAACCATATATGAAGACTTCGTCAATTCAGAAAGAATTCACCCATGAAACTTGAAAATTTTCCGGAAGATATCCAGCCATATCTAATTCCCGACCTGACTTCTGATGAGGGGGGGAGGCTTATATATCGCTGTTTGGAATGCGGGCAGGAATACGGTATTGAGAAATTGCTATACACATGCCCGGAATGCGGACAGGTATTGCTTATTTATGATGCAAATTTTGACAGGCTTAAAAAAATTTCAGGAGAATTGTGGCACAGAATTTTTGATTATCGCAAGATGCTCAAAATTTCCGCTCTAAAAGGAATTTATTTATACCACGAATTTATTGGTCCAATTATACCCCTGGATTCCATTGTTTATCTGGGGGAAGGGCATACACCCGTTGTTGAAGCAAATTCTTTTTTGCAGAAAAAGGCAGGAATTAGATTTTACTTTAAAAATGATGGCCAGAATCCAAGCGCGTCTTTTAAAGACAGGGGCATGGCAAGCGCTTTTAGTTATATACAGTTTATGGTCGGCAAAGGATATATTTCTTCTGATGTGCTGGCAATATGCGCTTCTACGGGAGATACTTCCGCATCTGCAGCATTATATGCATCTTATCTTAAGCCTCATGTAAAATCTGCGGTACTTCTTCCCCATAAGAAAGTAACTCCGCAGCAGTTGTCCCAGCCTTTGGGAAGCGGGGCATCGGTGTTTGAAATTCCAGGTGTGTTTGACGACTGCATGAAGGTTGTTGAAGCTTTGTCGGAGAAATATAATGTAGCGCTGTTAAACTCCAAAAATGCCTGGAGGATACTTGGCCAGGAGTCATATTCATATGAAATCGCCCAGGATTTTGAATATGATATGAGCGACAAAGTCGTAATATTACCTATCGGCAATGCAGGTAATATTACAGCAGTTATGAGCGGATTTTTAAAGTTTTATGAAACAGGAATTATAAAGACATTGCCAAAAATAATTGGTGTACAGTCAAAACATGCCAATCCTGTTTACAAATATTACCTTGAGCCTGATGCGGAAAAACGGGAATTTGTTCCTGTAACAGTAATGTCCAGCGTGGCTCAGGCCGCCATGATCGGCAACCCGGTATCAATGCCCCGTGTAATTCATCTCGTTGACATTTATAACAGCATGTCTGACAAACAAAAGGTGTTTTTTATTGAGGTGTCTGAGCAGGACATCATGGACTGGGAACTTTTAGCAAATCGGAACGGGCACATTGCATGTACTCATGGCGGTGAATCTCTGGCAGCTCTTGTTTCAGCATATGAACAAAAAATTATTGAAAAAAATGACGTTGCCATCGTTGATTCAACCGCTCATGCACTGAAATTTTCGGGTTTTCAGAAGATGTATTTTGAAAACAGCTTTCCGGAAGAATTTGAAATTTCTCCAAACCCGGATTTAATTAATTCCCCAGTTTTTATCCGGCCAAAAGACCTTGAAAAGGTTCCTGCGCCCGGCAAGCCGTTAACCGGAGAAGATTTTAAACAGTTTGTCGAACGTACATCAGAAGAAATCGCTAATGCCTTGGATCTGAAAAAAGTGTAACGGTTTAGCCAGTAAGGAACAAAGACACAAAACAAAGGGGAATATGAATTTTAAACCTTAGCCACGATATAGGAGACACCCAATGACCAATGACGTTGTGTATAAAAAAAGCATCAAGAGAATTATATTATACTCTTGGTGCCTTAGTGTCTTTGTGGCTGGATTATTACAAAAAAATAGTTGCCTATAGAATGTTTAAATCATTATTTTCTATCTTTCTATGTTTAATAATATTTACCATAAGCCCTCTTTATGATGTAAACGCAGCTTTTTTATATAAAAGCTATGTGGTTAAGAAAGATAGGGGGCGGGATATTTTGTGCGATACTTATATCGTTCAGAAAAACGACTGGCTATTTAAACTTTTCAAGCAAAAAGGTGAAATTTCACAAAAGGATTTCCCTGAATTTTTAAGCATCTTTAAATGCATCAATCCACATATTCATAACGCAAATAGAATTCTACCCGGTCAGCATATTCTTATCCCCTTAAAGATATTGAGCCAGGACTCCATGCCAGGTCAATCTTCAGGAGTTGTAACCATTCCATTTGTAACCATTTCAAATATACCTGAAGTTCTTAAAAACCATTCAAATGCATATACAGTAAAAAAAGGAGATTATTTATCACGGCTAATTGTGCGGGATTACTGCACAGATGAGGCAACAACAGAATTATATAGGGAAGGATTGAAGTTGTTCAGGCTAATAAACCCGGGAATTGTTGACATTGATCTTATTCAGGCCGGTCAAAAAATATATATTCCAAATCCACTAATTCGAAACCTGCCCTGGTATAAATCCCTTTTTGATCCTTTTGGCAATATTGTAGAAGAAATTGCGCTGGGGGGTACAGATGCTTCTCGCACAAGAGAGACAGCGGCATTTGCGGCTGTAACAAGAAAAGAAGATATTGCACAGTCGCCTCTTGAGCAACTGTCTTATGCGCTGGATGCAAGGCTCCTGAATAAAGGCACATACTACTTTCCAATGCAGGGAGAGGATGATTTCAGTTTAGATCTTTCTGATTTTCCTGTTATAGAGCTTAAAAATCAAAGCAGAATAATTTTTCAAGAAAATGATATGCAGGAATATGCTTTGAATGCGGTAAAGTCATTTTGGAAGGATGTAATAATTGTTCCGGCTTCTCAGGAATCATCTTTAGACCAACTGTTTGATTCGGTAATTAGTTCAACATTCAAAGATAGTATAAAAAACAAATTTTCATTTTCAGATCAGGGCATGGAAGTAAATATCACTGCAAAATGGATAATTGAGAAGCAATTAGGCGATGGAAATAAAGCTCATCCTGTTTGTATAAATTTCATTGAAAATCCGGATGAACGCACACCGGTCTCAATTTGCCGCTATCTTGAATCGCAAGGTGTAATTGTTAAAGACATAATCAAAGATGGAAAAGTTGCAAAAAAAGATAAGAAAGAAGATGTTAACTACCGGCAATCCGATAAAAATATAATCTTTATCAACACTCTGGAAATAAAAGACATTGTAAATGATTTGCTTAAAGCAATGGGTTATGACTATGAGCAGAATATAAAGATTACATTTCCATACGAAGGGATTCAGGTTGAAGCCTTATCAAACCTCATATCGTTAAAAGATGATGCTCGACTGATTGTTGACTTCGGAAATATTTATGGCGAGGCGGTAAGCGCTATTAAAAGAGCAGGCATGGAGGTCATCCGGATAGATACAGGGGATAATATAAATACCAGTATAGAAAAACTTTTTAAAGGTATCAGGCTTGATTACACAGCCAATCCAATGTTTTTTGTTGCGAAAAGGCCTGAAAAATATAACACTTCGTTAACCATACCGGGATTTCTAATTGCAGATTCAGAGGGCAACAACATACTTATAGCGACAGTTCCTTTACATAACGAGTTGATTCAATATTTAAGGGATAGAGATTTAAAAGTAGTGATAATAAGGAACGGGGACGAAATAACTTCCACAAGTAGGCGCATAGATTTGGATCAGATTTGTTCGATCTCAAATCACAAAAGTTGATGGAATAGCAGGCTATTTTGATATTTTTGTGATTTGAGATCGGGCAAAGGTGGCCTGAAGCTGTGATGTATAGTTGTGGAAGTTATTTCGTCCCCGTTCCTAAGGTTGGTTAGGCTGAAGGCTTTATAGAGAATAACTCTCAGGAATCATCTGTTTCCTTCAGCCTTTAACCTTCAGTCTAATCACCTTTTATTTTGGAGTAGAAAAGCATGAAAACAAATCGTTTTGTTTTAAGTTTAAGCTTGCTTTTAATTTTTTGTATAGCATCTTGCGCTGCGAATACTGAAGTGAGAAAGAAACATGGGGAAGCCTCAAGAAACCTTGGTGAAGCATACATGCAGCAAAGGGATTTTTCTTCAGCGCTGAGGGAATTTCTAAAAGCAGAAAAAATATATTCCAAAGATCCCCTTCTTCAAAATGACCTTGGTCTGGCATATATGGCCAAGGATCGGCTGGACCTTGCTATAAAACACTTTAAGAAGGCAGTGAAATTAAAACCGGATTATGTGCCGGCCAGAAATAATCTGGGAACCGCCTATCTTACCAAAAAAGAATGGGATGTAGCAATTGCCTGTTTTAAGGAGATTATTGATGATGTCTTATATGCTACACCCCACTATCCTCTTACAAACCTGGGGTGGGCATATTACAATAAGCAGGAATACGGGGTTGCAGAAAAATATTATCACGACGCCCTTAAGCTGAGACCAAATTTTATTATTGCCCTGCTGGGCCTTGGCCGGACTTATATGGCAATGGAAAGAGCAGCAGATGCTGTGGCAACGCTTGAAAAAGCAGTAAAAAAATATCCGCGTTCTGCTGAATCCTATTTTTATCTGGCAAAGGCTTACAGTTTATCGCAGGAATATAAAAAGGCTATCAGCGCTTATAAAAAGGTCATAGAGTTTGCACCCGAGAGCTTTCTTGCGGGTGATGCCCAAAAAGAGGCAGAAAAAATATGATCTGTGCGCATAGCCGTTAGCTTAACACTTCGGTTTTATACATTTTTTTGCCTAATAGCTAATGGCTGGCATCCGTAAATGTTGAAGAAGTGTAAACTACAAAATGAAGGATGCCAATAAAAACATGTGTTTTCCGGATAATTGATAATTATACATTGTAAAAAAACATCTGTATTGATAATATAACCTGTGAAAATGTCATTTTTGCTCATTTAGCAATCGCAGGTGGGATATGTATAGATCAGCATCAGATTATCTTTTAAAGTGGAAAAATAGAAAAAGACGTAAACCTCTTGTAATCCGCGGAGCAAGACAGGTAGGAAAATCTTACCTTGTTTCCATGTTTGCAGAACAGAACTTTTCGGATTTTATTGAAGTGAACTTTGAAAGAAATCCTGAAATGAAATCCCTGTTCACTGGAACACCGGAAAAAATTATCAGGCTTCTGGAACTTAAATATAACAAAAAAATTGATATCGAAAACACTCTTCTTTTTTTAGATGAAATTCAGGCAGCGCCGGAAGTTTTTGCAAAGCTAAGATATTTTTATGAAGATATTCCTGAATTACATATAATTGCAGCAGGCTTTCTGCTGGAATTCCTTCTTGAAAATCATACTTTTTCAATGCCCGTTGGAAGAATAGAGTATTTACATCTGGGCCCCATGACTTTTGAAGAATTTCTGACAGCAAATAATAATACAATGCTGGTTGATTTCATTCAAAACTTTTCTCTTTCAGAAGACGTTCTGGAACCTGTTCATTCTGATTTGATTTCCCTTTTTAAAGCATTTCTGATTATTGGCGGAATGCCTGAAGCGGTTTCTGCTTTTGTTGAAACAAAATCTTATCACGAATCTGAAATTGTAAAAGAATCAATTCTCGGAACATATGAGGACGATTTTAATAAGTATTCCTCAAGGATTAATCATGGGCGAATCCTTAATGTTTTTAAGAAACTTCCGTTGATGGTTGGTAAAAAATTTAAGTATGTGAATGTCGATAAAAATGAACGAGCTAAAGATATTGCCAAGGCTTTGCATATGCTCGAAATGGCAAAAATCGTTTTTTTGATAAAGCATAGTGCATGTAACGGGGTTCCGTTAGGTTCCGAGGTAAATGAAAAGAAATTCAAAATTACGTTTCTGGATGTAGGTCTCATGGTCAGTGCTTGTGGGATGAGTATGCTTGATATTGAAAATGCAGATGATGTAATGATGGTAAATTCTGGTGGATTGTGTGAACAGCTTGTGGGGCAGCACCTTCTTTATTTGAATGAATATTATAAAAAACCGGAATTGTATTACTGGGTACGAGAGGCAAAAAGCTCTTCGGCTGAAGTCGATTATGTGATTTCTTCCGGCACGGAAATAATACCTGTAGAAGTAAAAGCGGGAAAGACCGGGCGGCTGAAATCGCTTCATCAGTTTGTAAAAGAAAAAGGTGTTGATTTATCTGTTCGAATCAACCTTGCAAAGCCATCAGTTTTTCAGGAATCAATTAGGGTGCCCGGAGGGCAGTCAGTTGAATTTAATTTGCTTTCAATACCTTTTTATCTTGTTGGGCAGGTTCGCAGGCTGGCACAGGAGGAAACAGTCCAAATGATCATCGGATAATTTGGCTTCAATGAGCAGGAAAGGGTTGTGATTGTTTGAAAGTAGAAAGTCGACCTCTTCTTCTTCCAGTTTCGTTTTTCATCAAGGATATCCCAGCTAAAATAAAGTGAATTATTGAAATCTTCAGCCAGCATCTGCGTAAATGCGGTTTTACCTGACTGACAGCCTGCGCGATGTCGATTCGGCTGCAGCCGGAAGCAGACATTTTGGGAGTTCTTTATTCGGCTTAACCCTTTAGTGTTGTTTAAAATACAATTCTTTAGTTGAGAATTTGATGTTAATATCGAAATGTCTCAAAACGTCAGTGCCTATAAATCCGTTTATTCCTAAATCAGCTTGAATATCACCAAACTCAATTTCAACATTCTCCAATGACATTTGATCTATAGTTATTTTTTTAACTTCCTGGTTGATAACTTCTTGAGTTCCACCGCCAATACCAACTAATCTTTTGACAAATGAAGGCTTTTTATAATTGAATTCGACTAAATCAATATCTATAGCAGTTGTTGCTGAGCCTGTATCCAAAATACAATTATCGATATTTATGTTTTCTCCTTCGTATTCTATATCTATGGAAATCCAAATCAGACCACTTCTAAAATTAAAATTCATCTCAAAATTCCTTTAACAGGCACATCTTCAATTATAAAATCCATAGGGGTTGTTGGCAGCGAAAATAAAACGTTTGTACCTTTCTTTTTATGTTGTTGATATGCTTTTCTAATTTCCTTTCCATCTTTGCTAACCCTTAAAATATTTCCTTCTAATATTCTATACTTAGTTTCAGATATCTTTTCTTCAACGACATCTCCGATTAAAATAAATTTATTTGGGTGTTTTTGGCGAATTTCTGTCCATTTCATTTTTTCAACTCCTTGAGTAAATGTTTATGAAGCCTAATGTATGTTTCGCGCAGTTAGAATCTAACATGCTTAATTAATTGTATTTACAGATTTTAACAAATAATATATCTGTAAATCCAAAAAAAAGCAAGAAGGAGAGCGAAAGATGCTTGAAAATCAAGACGTTAATATCGTATCGAGGGACAACGGTTGATTGCCTTTCAGCAATTCCCGCTGCAAAACAGCTTAACCTGTTGAAATTACTGTATTTTGTTTAAATAAGTTCACGAAACGAAAGTCTAACATATTGATATTGTTAGTTTTTCGTAAGTAAATTTTTTGTTGTAATATCAAGCTGTTAAAGTTTTCGTCGTAAACTATTTTTGGTAATTTGTAATAATTTGAATAGGTTAAATCGTTTTGCAGCGGGAATTGCTGATTGCCTTTTTATCCTGGCTAAAATTTACTGATTATTTTAAACAAGCTAAAAAAGTTTCAATTTATTTGGCATCTTTCAAAATAGGTAAAAAGTAGTTTACACTTTTTCGAGCTGTGCGGGTAGGTAATTTCCAGGTCCTTCCGAATGTTCTAATCTGATTCAAAATTACGTTTCTGGATTTGAGTATGCTTGATATTGAAAATGCAGATGATAATGATGGTAAATTCTGGTGGATTGTGTGAACAGTTTGTTGGACAGCACCTTCTTTATTTGAATGAATATTATAAAAAACCGGAATTGTATTACTGGGTACGAGAGGCAAAAAGCTCTTCGGCTGAAGTCGATTATGTGATTTCTTCCGGCACGGAAATAATACCTGTAGAAGTAAAGGCAGGAAAGACCGGTCGCCTGAAATCGCTTTATCAGTTTGTAAAAGAAAAAGGTGTTGATTTATCTGTTCGAATCAACCTTGCAAAGCCATCAGTTTTTCAGCAATCAACCAGGGTGCCGGGAGGGCAGCCAGCACAAGCGGGTCGAAAGCAAAACATATTGCCACAGAAAAGGTGGGTAATCAGGAGTTCGTTACCCTGTTTGCCGAGAAGGGAATGCGTGTCTATTAAGATCAACCTAGAATTTGAAACCAGACTTGATTCAGAATTGGCTTTGAGGATATATTGACCGATATCAAACTGGTGTGTGACTACAGGACCAAGACTGCCTTCCTTGTATGTCAGCAGGCTTTTGCAACACTTCGATCATAGTTCCCTTTTTCAAAAAATTATATCTTACAACTACCCCTGCAAAGCCAATTGAAATCTTCAGCCAGCATCTGTGTAAATGTGGTTTTGCCTGCCTCAGCCGTGCAATAAAAACCATTTGTTTATGCGCAGAAAGCATTTTCCAGATATTTTTGTATAATATCCCCTTCTTTATGCTTGACAATATGGTCTTATAACCGAATTTTATCAAACCAATCAGCGACTCGTGCCCAAAAAAAGATGGAGTCGCTCCCGTGAGCCTATTTCACAATAATCTGCACAGGCACGATAGTGCCGATCGAGCTTTTTGCTCCAGTCTCCGGATCTATAGAGCTTCCTATTATGGTAATATAGTCGGTAATAACATCACCGACAGATCCACCCGGGTCTGTGTATGTATAGGTGCGTTGTTCGGTTATAGTGCCGTAATTCGGTGTGAAGGAATCGGTCTCAATGTTTGTAAAGACAGGAAAAGTATAAGGAGTAGTGGATAGGCCTACCGCCACTGTCAGGCCCACGGGATAAGGAGAATCGTGTAAATCCCCTGCCTCTCCTTCCGATCTTTCATAAGGAAGGCAAAAGGTTGTAGATGCCGTGGTCTCTGTTCCAAGGACAAGGGTGCTTGCCCTGATTCGATCTCTAATCCAATTGGCATGATCCTTCAGGTAGACCAGATCGAAATTGGCAACACCATTTTCATCTGTGGTCACGGTTGTAGGGAGAGTGCCTACCGCAGAGTTATGAGGCGTCAACAAACCATCCCCATTTTTGTCTTCACCAGGATCGAGGAAAGTATTTTCATTTAAGTCTTCATTCTCAAAGGTTCCTGAAATATATGGTACAAATTTCTCCGCATCAGGGTCAGGGTTTTCATCATACCAGGGACCTGCCGAATACTGGGAAGGCCATGAGCTGAGAGAAACCACGGCGCCTGATACGGCATTGCCGTTTGAATCCGCCACCAGTACCGACATTGGCATCGCATAGGTGGTTGGATTCAGCACGGTAATTTCAGTACCCATACCGATCACCACTGATCCGGCTGTCCCACCGATTGTAATGCCCGGATCAAGTGCAACGGCAACTGCCGTGATGGTGACCGTTGCTCCTGCCGTTTCTGTGGCCAGGGTTTCGCCGTCAACCAGCGTCAGTGTAATGGCGGCCACAGTTTCAATGATATAGATACCGTCATTGCTTTCCGAACCTTGAACCCTGATCTGTTCACCAGCCTCAAAACCGTCTGTTTCAAATGATTCCCCGTCAGATCGCGTGATAGTATCCTTAGCTGGATCATTATTATGAAATGAAATAATGTTGGTCAAAGGACCGGTAGTACCTTCGCCGATAACCCGGGCACTGACGATCACAGGTTCTATCGAAGGCAGTGAGCCGGAAGTAAATGTTGTGGTTGCAACACCTGAGATATCCGTATACACAACAACAGGTGATAAGGCCTCGCCGCCGCCTGTGGGGTTTTCAATCGAAAATGCAACAGGAGCGCCGCTGACAACCTGAAGATCCGAAGTCCGCACGGTTGCCGTTAGGGTAGCCGTATTGCTAATGCCTCCGGAACTTGGCGCAACCACATATGTGCTGGACTGTAGCGTAATGCGTGCAGCATCCTCGGATGGCGCGGCGATAGCTACTCCAAGAGTGTCCAGAGTCGAAGAATTGTCCAGATCAGATACCTGAATGGTTGCAAGGCCGGCCTGACTCGAACTAAACACGGCTGAAGCTCTTCCGCCTGCAACAGCCACCTCTATTACCCGCCCTGTTTCGCCACCCCCTGTTAGGCTGCCGAGGGTCGTGGCAAACTGGACATTTGTCAACCCCGGGGCATTTACAATAATTGTAAGATCTGTGTTGGTGGAAAGGAGACAAGGATCTGTTGTTGGTGAGGTAATGCCAAAGAGCGCCCCAACAGAGCTTACAGTATATGCTTGAGTGCCCATTGTCCCAAGGCCCAAGGCCGTTATTGTTACAAGGCCGGCGTTTGTGCCTGTAACAGTCACCTGAAGCTCGCCGCTATTGTTTGTATTACCTGAAGACGCCGACAGGATGGCTCCACCGTCACCGCTGACACTCAGTGTAACCGGGATATCATAGACAGGCCTCTCTCCTGCATCCTTTGCCATTATTATCAGTGCGGCAGTAGTTGAGCCATCATTTGTAATGTTCGAATTGTCGGTAGAAAGAGTGAGGTTTGAGTCTGTGATCTCTACGGGTACCTGCGAAGAAAGCCCTGAGACAGTGCCGGTAATCGCAACAACCTGATTGCTTGGATCAAAAGACCCTGATGAAAAGATAATCTGCGCCTTGCCATTTGCATCTGTATCAGCAGATGACGCGTTTATCTGCCCTCCTCCGGCGCTAAATACTACAGTAATTCCTTCTATGACGGCATTGCTTGCATCCAGAACATTGGCGGTAATGATAGAATTGTCCGAGTTGTCGGATTTTACGGAAATGGGATCCGCAGAAAGCTTAATTGAGGATGCCATGACTCCACCACCGCTGAAGGTAACAGTTGTCGTGCCTGAGATACTTCCGACCGATGCCGTAACGTTCGCAACAACACCTTGCTCTGTGCTGCTGGTAAGTGTAGTCGTGGCTTTGCCCTCGCTATCAGTGGTTCCGCTGGCTGTAATAGAACCGTTATCGGTGCCAAACTCGACCTCAATGTCGGGGACACCCTGTCCTGTGACTGTTTTTACAGTAGCTGTGATTGCACTGGTACTGGTTCCATCAGCGATAATGCTCGTTGGATCGGCCAACAGACTTATTTCAGCCGCAGTCAATCCATCGCCGTTTTCTTCTGCCGCGGAACTATCACTGGAACTGTCGCTGTCTCCGCCTCCCGATGACCCGCAGCCTGCTGAGAGAAAGGTCATAAGAACTATTAGAATAACAATACCGGTGTGTTTGAATTTCATAACGCTTCCCCTATTAGCTCAAAGGTAAAAGTTCAAGGCTCAAGTCTCAAAGTAAAATGGAAATTTCAATACAGCTTCGATGATTTGTTGATTCGTAACCCGTCTTTATCACCCAATCGTGTATCCATTCAATCATCTAATCATATCACGTTGCTCAAGCCTGACTATTCTTGGGGTAATAAATATCAGCAGCTCTTCTTTGTTGTCTGTTTTGTTTGTTGATTTAAAAAGCCAGCCAAGCAGGGGAATTTTTGATAACCAGGGGACACCCGATACGCCTGAGAATTTGCTTGTTTTAATAATCCCACCAATTACAACAGTGTTCCCATCGTCTATCAATAGCTCAGTCTCAGCGGTTTTTGTTGTAAATGATCGTCCTGCATCGTACTCAACTCCAAGGTCTTTTTTTTCAATTTTTATATTCATTGAAATGCGATTGTCAGGAGTTACGTGAGGTTTAACTTTAAGGACGAGATCTATGTCTTCAAACACAGTCGTAGTATTGCCGGATTCGTCCAGCTTAAGGTATGGATAGCGCAGTCCCTGTGTAATTGTGGCTTCTTTGTTGTCAAGTGTTACAATTTTGGGTGAGGAAATTATCTTGCCTTCCCCCTCTGATTCCATTGCCAGCAACATGGCGTTTAGTAAAAATGGAGTGCCGGCTATTTTTGTAAAATTAAAACCTATACTCCCCATGTTTGATGCAATTGGAGCATTCACTGCCATGTTATAGCCGTATGTGCCTCCAAGGATATCATAGCCCCTTTGCGGGCCTATTCCGGCACGAGGATCATCTTCTTGAATACCGCCGGCCGCTCCCCACTGGGTTCCGATTTCCCTTGAAAAACTGGTGGTAGCCTCTACTATCCTGGCTTCGATAATTACCTGAGGTGTTACCTTGTCGAGATTTTTTACTATTTCCCTGGCCCTGTCTATCTTGTCAGGAATAGCTGTTATAATTATAGTGTTGGTCCGCTGGTCGGCGCCGGCGTTGCCTCGTTCCGTTAATATCGCTTCAATTTTCGGCAGTAAGTCTTCCTGCGCATTGGCATAGTTAACGGAAATATATTCGGTAACAAGCGGCTCTAAGGCTAATTTATCCCTTTTGAACACAGCTTCTTTTTTAAGCGTTTCCGCCGTGGCTATCCTTATTACATCTCCCTCAAAAACCCTGCCGAGCTGGTTCATTTTAAGGATCAGATCGAGTACCTGTTCCCATGGTACTGGTTTATCTAAAGCCATAGTAACTTTGCCGGCAACATCTTTGTCAATTGCAAAGTTTTTTCCGCTTACCTCCTGTAATATTCGGAAAACATTTTTAATGTCAGTTTCATAAAAATCCAGGGCTATTTTTTCGCCAGTATATTTTTCAGCAAATAGACCCTCAGATGTTTTTTTATCAATATCAATATCAATTTCTTCTTTAGTTACAGTTTGGGTAAGAACTTTTTTCCATGCGGGAAGTTTAGCATCTTCCAAAGGTCTGGGCGCTATTGATGATGCTTCGAAATGGACCAATAGCAAATCATCGTTTTGTTTAATAAAATAAGGCACGGACTCCCGCAGCTCGATTGTGAGCATGGAAGTATTTTTCATAGCAGATGTCTGATCAGGGACAATTCTATCTACTGCGCTTTCAAAACGGGTAGTAATTATCGGGAACTTACGGTAATCCGGCAGTCTGGTATCTATCAGTTTGAGTTGTAACATTTGGGGCGAAACTTTTTTTATTCTGTATTCAACAGGTCGAGTTGTTCCAATAATGATGGTTGATTTTCCGGCCTCTTCGCTAGAAAAATCAATACGATTAACCCATGCAGGCTTTTTGGCTTTTTCTTCCTTTTTTTCTGCTGGTTTTTCTACTGGCCCAGAGGAAGATGAAATTGGGGAAGATAATGCTTTAGATGGTCTGGAAAATGATATTTTAAGACCGGTTTCTTCATTAGCTGTTTTATAGGGAACATCTTTTTTTAGTAATATTTTGATCCTGGATTTATGACCTTTTTCATTTAACTCGGAAGCTGTTATTGGGCCAACAATTTCGCTTTCCGGCGAAATATTTGTTTTGATATTATCAAGAGCTGTTTCAGGAAAGTAAAGCAGTACAGCCAGGGGAAAGAGTTGTTTAACAGACATGTAAGTCAATAAACGATTCCCCTTAACCAATACATTAAATGATTCCGGATCCTCTGAGGTGCTTATTTCAGTTATAAGCTTTGGTTCAGGAGAAACTTCCATATCTTTTTTTGCAGCCATATTTTGAGCACATCCTGTAAATACAGGTATTAAAATTACCAGGAAAATAGCTATGGCCCTGATTTTTGACAATTTATAATTTCTGTAATTCATATTATTCTTCTCCAGGAGGCTTCTGAAGTTTAAGTTCTCTTTTAACAAGACTTGTTTTGCCTAATATGCTTTCGGCTTCTTCTTCTACAACTACACAGCCCTTTAATATTTTTATTACCCTGCCTGATTTAATACCTATGCTGGTGCCTTTTTTTATTACAAACCCCTTGCCGGACGCATCTTCTACAAGCGCTTTATTTCCGCCTGGCGCGAAGATTATCCCCACAAGCTTCAACTGACTCAAGTCAACCTTTTCAATAGGGGTAAGCGGAATGCGTTTTTTCTTTTTTCTGTCATTTTGATCAGCAAATGCGGAAGATTCAACTCTGAAAATTGAGGCAAATGGATCTATTTTCCCCTCAACCTTATAAGTGACAGTTGTTTTTGATAATTCGACTGTTTTATCAGGCTTTTGATCAGGGACAGCATCTGTTTTACTGGTTACTGGTTTTAATGTTTGTTTTTTTATTTCAGGTTTTGAGATTTCAATTTTTTGATCCTTTTTAACCGGCGGCTTTTCCTTTTTTGGCATTACAATTTTTTTTCTGATAACCGTTGCTTTTTGGGGCTTTTCTGGTTGATTATCGCATCCATAGAACAAGAAGAGGCTTGTTAGGCAGGCTATAATTAATATTTTTATATGGTTACGCATTGACTTTTTAACCCTGAACCTGTTACTTTATTTTTTTTTCGCTGTGTTTGCCGCATCTTTTTCTTCAGCCTCGACAAACCTGTAAGTTATAGCCGTACAGGAGGTGTTAAGCTCTCCCTCTTCCCTGGGTGTAGTCATCACAATATTTTTTATGTTTACTATTCTGAATAACCTTGAAACATTATCAAAAAAGAGTCCAACATTGTGGTAATTGCCGGCAACTTTAATTGAAACAGGAATTTCAGCATAAAAATCTTTATTAATTTCTGATATAGGCTGAAATAAAAGAAATTCCAGGCCGGCTTCCTTGCCGGCTTCGCTGATGCTGGTTAGCAAAGAAGGAATTTCTTTTTTGTCGGGCAAAGCTTTCATGGCGATTTTGTATTTAGCTTCGGCTGTTTTCATTTTTTCTCTATATTGGTTAAGCTGCGCAGCCTTTTTTTTAGCTGAAGCGAGCCTTTGCTCAAGATTTTTGTATTCTGAATTTAATTGATTCAGCCCTTCAAATTTTGGAAGATATAAAAAATAAATAAACGTCCCTGTAATTACAATGAAAGTCGCAACACATATCAGGATTCTGTGAAGTTTTGATATGTTTCCAACTTTTTCAAATAAGGGTTCAATAGGTTTTAAAGAAATGTCGAATTTCTTCATTATTTTTTTGCCTTCTCGGTAGCAGCTTTATCAGCAGGCTTTTTATTACAGGAAATTACAAATCTTTTAAGATTTGTATACTTATTATACGTTTCTTGTTTCAGATTCATTAAATTTATGCTGTCAAAAAGTTTTGAGCCTTCTAAGCGAGTCATAAAATCAGCCACTGTTTTATTATCAAGAGCAAACCCTTTAATTGTGACTAACTCTTCTTTTGACTCAAGAGATGTAAACCACATCCGTTTTGGAATTACCATAAACGTCATTATATCAAGAAGACGGACAGGCTCTTTGCTATTAAGCTCAAGATTTTTTATTACACCCGTTTTTTTATTGAGGACAGCCAGCCTGTTTTTGATACCGTCTATTTCTTTAGTTATCTTGTTGTATTTGGACAGTTCATTTTTAATGTTTTCTATTTTAACATTATAGACGTCAATCTTGTTGTTCAACGATATATTATAGTAATACATGGAAAGAGTGACAAATATAATTGAGAGAAAAAATGTCGAGACCTGGAGGCGTATGTTCTCTTTTTTGCGTGTAGCTCTATAAGGCAGTAGATTAACTTTTATCATTTGTCATCAACTCTTCTTAAGGCAAGACCCATGCATATAGCTGCTTGAGGAGCTATATGCTCAAGGTATGAAGGATCAAAATGCTCAGCTATATGTAACTTTTTGAAAGGATTAATAGTTTCTACATCAGATGATGTTTCTGCCGCCAGAAGTTGACGGAATTCCTTAATTTGGGCGCCACCGCCGCTGAGCATAATGCTTTTTATCTGTTCATCTGGGTTTGCCGAATAATAAAAGTCAAGAGCGCGTTTTATTTCGATACTCCACTCGGAAACCACAGATGAAACAATTTGTTTTAGATCATCAGGATATATTTTGTCTGCCTGTTTACTAAGCTTAATTTGTTCGGCTTCTGCAAAAGAACAGTCTATAAGAGAGATTATCTTTTGATTTATCTGGCAGCATCCCATGGAAACATCTCTCATAAATACAGAAGAATGGCTTTTCAGTATGTTCAAAGATGTTTTGTTTGCTCCTATATCTATCAGCACTACATTTTCATCAGTTAAGTCATAATTAGCTTCAAAAATATTTTGCAGGGCAAAGGCATCAACATCGATTATACATGGGTTAAGTCCGGCCATTTGAACAAGATTAATATAGTCACTAATCATTTCCTTTTTGGCTGCAACCAGGATAACGCTCATTTGATCTGAGCCGGTTTCCGTTTCTCCCAGGATTTGATAATCTATATTAACCTCACTGATGTCGAAGGGGATATATTGTTCTGCTTCAAGATGAATGGTTTCCTGGAGTTGTTCTTCGGTTGCGGTTTGCACGTCTATTTTTTTGACAATAACTGAATAACCTCCGATTGATACGGCAACATTTTTTTCTTTTATGTTATTCGCCTTAAATAGTTGACGAATTGAGTCGGCAACATTTTCCGGGTCATTTATATTGCCTTCTTCAATTGCTCCCGGGGCAATACTTATCATTCCGAAATTTTTCAGGGCAAACCCCTTTTTTGTTGTTGTAATTTCTCCGGCCTTTAAAGCGCTGAAGCCAATATCAAGGCCGACTAAGCTGGGAGATTTTCCAAATATCATTTGATATGCCCTTAATTTCCAAATATCTTGTTTTTATCCGAAAGTTTAAATCCCAGGGCCAAAAGAATTTTTCTTTTGGTTTCCATACGGCACGGCATATTTTTTTCTATTCGAGC
>Ga0255367_1036_pt1 | contig 40684 bp, 44 predicted proteins | sample ANMaggSeSYBR01D8_FD_182098 | JGI IMG/M metagenome (GOLD analysis project Ga0255367, IMG submission 182098) | Sediment cell enrichment communities from methane seep in Santa Monica Basin, California, United Staets - ANME aggregate JGI... | ecosystem: Environmental > Aquatic > Marine > Cold seeps >... | reverse complement strand
GGCCGAGTACGCAGAGGGACGCAGAGAAAAATAACAACCCTCTGCGATCCTCCGCGTCCTCTGCGTTTAATCTTTTTTGCCAAGATCCATTGATTCAGAATAAATTTAAAAGTCTCAAAAAAGTCTAGAAAAAATGTTTAATTTCGCACGTCACAACCCGGTATTGTTCTATTCCATGTTTTCCTTCAGGAAAAAAGCAATGACGGTTGCCAGGCCTGTAAGTGCTGCCAGTACCAGGAAACTGGTCCTGGCACCTTCGAGTTCCATGATCAGTCCCGCGATCATAGGACCGGCGGCTGCCCCCAGCCATCTGATCATGTTAAATGCACCCAGTGACGTGCCAAGAAGGCGGGTGTCTTTTTTCACTACCTGGTCGACCATAATAGCTATAGTCAGGGTAACCACAGGACCCAGGCACAATCCCACAAACGCAAAATTTATGGCTATCATCAATGGGCTCAGGGTCACATGTGACATTAGCAGCAATGCGCCACCTCCCAGGATGATCATAGCAATGAGGGGAGGTTTCCGGCCAATGCTGTCACTCAGTGTACCGGTAACGGATGCTCCCAAGCTGCTGGTTATGGCGTAAGGGATGAAAATAAAACCCATCTGGACGGGAGAAACAGTGCCGCTGGCAAAGAAAGGGAGTACGTAGGATGCCCCAATAACTGATACACCGCACAGCATGCTCACAATGCCTGCCATTAAAATGTTCCTGTCCTTGAACATGAGCAGGGTAGACACCATCATTTTTCTGGCTCCGAAACCCAGATCCCTGCTACAGGAGCTGGTCTCGGTCAGCCACAGGCTGACCCCTGCAATTACCAGTGACACCCAGAACATAGACAGGAATACGATCCTCCATCCGAACAATCCGCCCACTACACCACCTAATATGTAGCCGGATACAGTTCCAAGACCAACTGCCAGACCAACTATACCAAAACCCTTTCCCCTTTCCCTGATTGGATATATATCTCCCACAATGGCATATGCAGCCGGGAAGAACATAGCCACCCCCAGACCCGACAGGGAGCGGGCCACCAATAATTGTAATCCTGAACTGGCGGTTCCGAAAATTAGGAGCCCGAAGCCGAATACCAGTATACCAATTGTGATAAAGGGACGGCGACCGTACCTGTCAGAAAGTACGCCGATCGGTATCTGGGGGATTGCCATGAACACCATGAACGAGCCCATGATCATGCCCATCATGGGTTTACTTACATCCAGTTCACCGGATACTGCAGGAAGCATTGGGATAAGGGACAGGATCGACATGAAAACAATTAACAAGCCCATGGTTAGGATAAACATGATCCTGTTACGGGGGAGTCTGGAGCAGTCCAGTGCTGTATGGGACATGGTGGATAGAAAGTTGATGTGGCTAATTAAGTTTTCCTGAAATGAAATGTGGATTGTCGGGCGGGTTTCACGGTATCCTTAAATACTTTTTTGTCATTAATATCGCCCAGAGGTGTAATTATATTGTTTTTAATCGGAGAAGCACTCATTGGCGAGGAACCAGAACTTGCACATGTTGATATTATCATTGGAGATAAAAACGGGCCTGCCGGACAGGCTTTTGCTACTGGGTTCACCCAGTTGTCAGCAGGGCATACGCCCCTGCTTTCTGTGATACGGCCAAACCTTCTGACAAAGCCGGCAACGCTTATCGTACCAAAGGTGACTGTACAAAATATGGATGGTGCGGCCAAGATATTCGGGCCGGCCCAAAGTGCGGTTGCACGGGCAGTAGCCGATGCCATGGATGAAGGTATCATACCAAAGGAACAGGCTGAGGACATTGTAATTGTGGCCAGTATATTCATCCACCCACAGGCCGAGGATTACAGTAAGATATACAGGTACAACTATGGAGCTACCAAACTGGCAGTGCAGAGGGCCATGGACGGCTTCCCTGATGTTGATACTGTGATGAAAGAGAAGGATCGGACCATGCACCCCATAATGGGATTCAATGTGACAAGGTTATGGGATCCGCCGTACCTGCAGGTGGCTATCGACATCCCGGATATGGATTTCGTTAAGAAAATCCTGAAGCAGTTGCCACAGAGCGACCACCTGATCATCGAGGCCGGCACACCTCTTATCAAGCGCTATGGCCTGGATGTGGTGTCAAAGATACGCGAGGCGAGGCCCAATGCGTTCATTGTGGCTGACCTGAAGACCCTGGATACAGGCAACCTGGAGGCCAGGATGGTGGCTGATGCTACTGCCGATGCTATTGTAATATCAGGACTGGCGCCGCTCTCTACTATTGAGAAGGCCATCAAGGAAGCAAAGAAGACTGGCATCTATGCATGTATTGATATGCTCAATGTGCCTGACCCGGTAAAGGTGCTCACGGACCTGAGCGTGAAGCCGGATATTGTTGAACTGCACAGGGCTATTGATGCAGAGGACAGCGCATACGCATGGGGCAGCATTCCTGATATGAAGAAGGTTCATCCCAAGTTGCTGGTGGCTGTGGCTGGCGGTATAGGTAAGCTGGAAGCGGGTTCTGCGAAAGTAAGCGATGCCTGTGATGCCGGAGCCGATATTATTGTGGTCGGCAGGTCCATTACCAAGGCCAAGGATGTCAGGTTGGCTACCGAGGTATTCCTGGAAGACATGCAAAAAGCTGAGATCGACCAGTACAGGGTCATGACTGATTTCTAAAATCAAATTTTGGCACCCGGAATAATCGGCTGCTCCCAATCTTTTTTTAAAGAATTGCAAGCAGGATATGTACCAGGATAACCGAATACTTATTCCCTGTCTTGAACGTGGTCTTTGACGCAATAATACCTTCCTTAAAATGATACAGGGATTGAAAGTCCTATTTTGATATTCTTTCCTGGTATTTCACTTCCACACCCGCCAGGTTGTCCTTTGTGATCAGCACGATGTCGGTTTCGCGTTTATTCTTCCAGTAGAACGCCACATCATTAGCCTAAGCCTGCGGGAATGCTTTTTTTGCAGTTCTTGCATAGTGGATCAGAGCCACTGATTCTATGAGTGCCGGGGTTATTTCCGTTTACCTGAAATTAAGCATCCGGTTGAACATGTGGTGGATGAAAGGGTCGTAAAAATATATCTTCTTGTTCTTGTTATAGTCGGCTGCTTTTTTATTGAAGTCAATGTGGTCGATGAGTGCGTCACATGAGGCATAGAATATGGCATTTTCAGGTTGGTGGCAGGAGCGGTTATCAGGAGAATTTGTGGGGAAATGGATATTGAGGTTATAGACATGGGCTGTTAATCCTGATCACGTGGCCCTGTTCATTAAATGTCTACCAAAGTATTCCGTAAGTTATTTATCCAAGATGATAAAAAAGGGAAGTAAGCGGATATTCAAAAAAAGATTTGCTCTCTTAAATAAATTGTGTGGATATTATCTGAGAGAGTCAGGTTGCCATCATGGTTCTGTGGGAATAGTATCGGATGTTATTGATAAGTATACTTTAGAATATAATTCGCATGAATATAAGCGATGAGAAACCTAAAATCACTCGATACAGGCCCGGTACATTTGTACAATGTATACTGTGACCGGGCGTTTAATAGCTGCTTTAATAAAATATAGCAAGGAGTAAAAAACGTGCTCAGGCATGAGCGTGAGAAAAAACAAAGATTGAAAATAGAAGATAATGAATGGGAATAAAACTGGTCTTTGTTCTCACTTTTGGGCTATGGAAAACGGTGCCGACTATTCGCTGACAAACAAGACAAATTATGGGTAAAAATGTCACAGATTTGGAAGCAAAATAGAAAAAAGAGAAAATAACAAAAAGTGAAAAAATATTAGAGTCACAATATTAAATTTACAATGATAAGATGGGTAAAAAGGGCAAAAACAGTATATGGCTTTACAGATGCCTACAAATTCATTCGGGGGTAGATACAGAATATAAAAAAACCACAACTTAAAAAATCCGAGATGTACGGGGGTTTGCCCTTAAAAAAGGGTACTGTGGTAAGTGCATTAAAAATAAATGGGAGGAAATTAAATATGAAAGTACTGGCGATAAACTCCAGCCCTAGAATGGATAAGGGCAATACAGCTCTGATACTCAACCCCTTCCTTGAAGGGATGAGAGAGGCGGGAGCAGATGTTGAACTCTTCTATACGAGTAAGCTAAAGATCAACCCTTGCCAAGGTGAGTTTAACTGCTGGGTCAAGACACCGGGCAGGTGTTTCCAGAACGACGATATGCAGATGCTTGATCCTAAGATGCGTGAGGCTGACATCCTGGTGTTCGCCACACCAGTCTATTGTGATGGCATCACAGGCCCGTTGAAGAACCTGATGGATAGAACAGTCCAGCAGGTGAAACCATTCTTCGAGCTGCGCGATAATCACTGCCGTCATCCTCTGTGCGACGATACCAAAGCAAACAAGGTAGTACTGGTCTCCAACTGCGGTTTATGGGAAATGGACAACTTCGACCCGCTGATTGTACTTATGAAGGCGTATTGCAGGAATGCATCAAGTGAATTTGCAGGAGCGCTGCTGCGCCCTCATGGAGAGGGAATGGGGCCTATGATGGAGATGGGTGAACCTATAGATGATATTTTCAAGGCTGCAAAAGAGGCGGGCCGCCAACTTGTGGAGGATGGCGGGATGTCAGTCGAAACTTTGAACATCGTTAGTCGCGAACTTATGCCTCTGGAGATGTATGTACAATTCGCAAATCAGCATTTCCAGGAAGCGTTGGAGGCACTGAAGAAATAGATTATTATTATTATTTTGAAATGGGACCAATAATATCTTATGGCGATCTTGTTGGTCAGGCCGTCTATAGTGTCAGCAGTAGAGCGGGTAGTACGAAGAGTTAATTAAGCTATCATACAGTGATAACTCGAAATTGACTGATGAGAACCAAGAATAGAAATAGTCTCAGGTATGATCTTATTTCTTTTTAGCTTCGGCAAGAGTATTCATACTTTTTACTATATCGTTTTTGGATAGATTCAAAGGAATTCCAATCTCCTGGAGTTTATACTTGAACATCCTATTGGGCAATCCTGCTATTTCTGATGCTTTCCCAAGTGAAACCAGGCCTTCAGTGTATCTTCTGATAGCTTTTTTTAAATTGTATTCCTGGATGTATTTCAATATTGAGGATTTTATAAGTTCCTCTTTATTAGTTGATGTTTCCTTTGAAATCTCTTGTAGCCTTTTGAGATAATCATCCTGGACAGGCTGTCCCAAAACCCCCATGATTTAACAAATTTTCACATTTGCACATAATATTTCGCATAAGTTTTACATTTCAGTTTTCAACTGTATTTCACCTTGAATGATTCATCAAGATATATCAACTTTATTTTATTCAAATTACTCCCATTATCGACATCAATCGAAGCCTTTAAGTACTTTTATTACATGTATTACATAAAAAGTATACTTTTTATGAAGATAAAATATGGGTGTAGCCATGTTCAAAAAATATGATCAAAATCAGCAGTTTCTGTTACCTGTAAGATTAGATAGTTTTGTTCCAGAAGACCACATAGCCAGAATAATAAATGACATCATAGACGCAGTTGACATCACCGCCATCGAATCCACATATTCCGAAAATGGGTCCCCTGCATACCACCCTCGACTCTTGTTAAAAATTCTGTTATATGGATACTTAATCGATATTCGAAGCTCAAGAGATATTCAAAATATGACATCTACTGACACTGTTTTCATGTATCTTGCAGCCATGCAACACCCTAATTTCAGAACAATTTGTCGATTCCGCTCAACCCATCTTGATTCATTCAAAGAAATTTTCGCTCAAGTTGTCACACTCTGTAAAGAACTGGGTATGCTTGGTGATGGGAAAGTGTCTCTTGACGGAACCAAGATCAAAGCAAATGCTTCTGTAAGGCAAAGCAAAGATGAGAAAGCTCTTGACAAAGAAATCGCTAAAATCCACAAAGAAATTGCTAAAATCCTCGACGAAAGCATCGAAATTGATAAGGAAGAAGATGAAAAATACGGTGACTCAACACCTTATGAGATGCCAAAGGAATTAGTGAATAAAGCAAAGAGATTGGAAAAAATCGAGGCTGCAAAAAAGAAACTCGAAGAAGAAAAACTTAAGAAAATAAACGTCACCGATAACGATGCTAAAATTATGAAGCATAAAGGTGGCAATAAAAAGCCATCCTATAACGGTTAAGTTGCTGTTGATGATAAGGAACAGGTGATTGTTGCAGCTGATCTTGTTGTTGATGAAAATGATGTGCATCAAGTTGATCCAATGATACTACACATCTGGGCAACATTGGGTTACAAGCCTACAATATTATTGGCTGATGCTGGATATTTCTCATATGATAATCTTGAGTTGCTGAAAAGAATGGGGATTGATGCATACATTCCTGACAATTTATTCAAGGTGGAGGAACGTGGAAAAAGCAAATGGTTCAGGAAGTCGAATTTTAAATTCGATGAAGAAAAGGATTGTTATTATTGCCCTGCAGGCATCATGATGCCATTTACAAGGATTCAAAAACGAAAGGATAAACCTGACCTAAAACAATACGTCTGCGATTCTTGTTCAGATTGTGTATTTAAAAAAGCATGCACTAAAGCAGAAAATAGAATAATTTCAAGAGATCCACGAGAATATTTATTGGATGAGATGAAGGGAAAACTGAGGACAGATGAAGGAGGGAAATTATATCTGGAGCGAATGTACACGGCAGAGCCTGTTTTTGGCCAGATGAAACAGAATAGAGGGTTTAGGGAGTTTCTTTTAAGGGGGAAGGAAAAAGCAAATGTGGAATTTCTGATGATGTGTCTTGTGCATAATATTGGGAAGATTGATGGGTTTGTGAAAAGAGAGGGTAAAAATTGGAAGGAAATACTGAAAAACGGGATTGGGGGGGCAAATCTGTTTATTGTGGACATGAAAAATGTTCTAATTAGTGCCTTAAAACACGTTTTTGATGAACCTACTGTGAAATATGTGAATTTCCATGTATGTATGCACAAAATTTAAGGATATTAAGATGTTAACTTCGTGTGTTGGAAACTCTCAGAACTTTATGGTGTCGTGAAAAGTTGATTTTGGGACAGCCTGCTGTATAAGATTTATTTGAAGACCTCATCTATTTCCCAAAATATCTCATTAAGATATTGCGCCCCCACACCTAAATTTTGGCAGTATCGGGATAATGGAAAATCTCCTGTTAGTATTTCACCACCATTATTTTTGGCAGCAATTATTAAAGAAGTATCTGTAAAACCAAATTGAAACACTTCTTCAGATTCAAGAATTATTTTTTTTGGGATATATGACTCTTCCATATTCCTAAAATTTTCACTATTTTCTTTAAGAAACTCTGAGAACCGATTTACTTTCAAATTTGCAGCAAAATTTGATACTTCGCATAGAACCCCGGGGGTAACAATAATTATTTGTGCATGTGTAAGGAATTGTTTAAGAATTGTAAAGTTTTTAACCGAATAATTATACGTCTTAAGTCTTTTAAATTTTGATATTAAATTTGTGTCATAGGTCCCTATCAGAAATAATAAAAGAGGGATTGTATCGATTACAATGATCTTGGGAGCTTTAATCATACATTTGGACATCCATAATGGTTCCATCTTCATCAATTATCATTGTGTATTTTTTTGTTTGCTCTTCAAAAATATTCTTCACATCACAGTTGACTACCCATAAATCGTCTTCCTTTGTAACCTTACTCGTTTCGAATAGAAAATAAGTGGTCGTTTTTGTTTCTTCAAAATATTTTTTAGCAATAATTGCTGCCCCTTTTGCATCAATAGTCATTAAGATCACCTGCACTACAATCTACTTTTAACTACATATTTTTTTTCATCTTTAATCAATTATATGATGATAAAAACCATTCTCTGCCAGGGTATAGGGTATACCCTGCATGTATATTCCCTCAAAGCGCCAGCAACTTCTCCTTTCCAGCTATCACATCTTCCATCGAGAACACTTCCAGGTTGTGGATGCCGCCATACTCCATCTCCCCTATCACTTCCAGGTCAACCGTCCCGCTGCCAGGTGCCATATGCACATCCCCGTTATACTCATCAGTCCACACACCCATATTATCATGCACATGCACATGCACTATCAACGGGCGCACAGTCTCCATAAACTCCATTACCATGCCAGGCCTGCCTCCTGCAGTCAGGTTAGCATGCCCCACATCAAAGGTAATACCCAGGTTGCCTGAATTGACATCCTCAACTACCTGCACCAATTCACCAGCCTCACAGCACAGGTTACCGGGAGCCGTCCCCTCCTTGTTCTCCAGGCCCAGCATAACACCGTGATTATCTGCAAACTCTGCCAGGCGCTTCAGGTTATCCACCATCTTCGATAAGCTATCCTGGCGATCATTCCCAACAAGCCCGGGATGCAAAACCATCACCCTGGACTGGAAATATGCTGCCAGTTCAATAGACTCTTCCATAAGCCTGAAATCAGAACCTTTCATGTTCGCCGTATCCACGCACAGTTTGGCAGGATATGTGGGGACATCAGCATAGTAGGGTGCATGTACAGACGTCACACCACTGGAAGTGGATAATATATCAAACACTTTCCTGACCCGGTCATGCTGAAGTTTGCGCCCCTCATAGAGTTCCATTTTAGGCACATACAGCTCCACAGAGTCAACCTCATTGACCAACACCTCAAGCGGGGATGCAAAGGAAGATGCCCCTATGATCATTACTCTACAGCACCTGCCCCATAATATCCAGTGCCCGCAGGATGTCCTTGTCAGATGTGGCATAGGACAACCTGATATGCCCTTCGCCCCTGGGCCCGAAGGCCGAACCTGGGGCAGTGATCACTCCCGCTTCCAATAACTTCATGACAGCCTCCATTGAATTGTCAACCTTTGGAAATGCATAGAACGCGCCCTTTGGTTCCACGCATTCAATGCCGATATCCTTTAGTCCTTTTATCAATAAGTCCCTGCGCCGCAGGAAACTCTCCCGCATCTCTGTCACGCATTCCTGGGGCCCGGTTATGGCAGCCAAAGCCGCTTTCTGTGCGATACTGTTAGCACATGCCTGCACGTACTGGTGAGCCTTCAGCATCTGCTCGGTAATATCATGTGGAGCAGCCACATAACCCAGCCTCCACCCAGTCATTGCATAGGTCTTGGATGTAGCATTAATAGTAACAACGTTATTGGAAATGCTGGCAGGGCTCACATGCTCCCCTTCATAGATAATATGCTCATACACTTCGTCAGAGATGATGGTAATATTATGGTCATCTGCCAGTTCGCATAGTCCCTGCATCTCGTCCCTGGTTTGCACACCACCAGTGGGGTTGGATGGTGAATTGATCACGAGCACCCTGGTCTTATCAGTGATATATTCGTTAACAGTCTCTGCATCCAGGGTGAATGTATCAGTTAAAGGCACACCTAACGCCCTGCCGCCTGAGATATCGGTAAGTGCCACATATGACACAAATCCCGGGTCAGGTACCAGTACCTCATCCCCTGGTTCCACAAGAGCAAGAAGTGCTATGTGAAGTGCCTCCGATGCACCCGAGGTAATAATAATATCATCAAAATCGACCTGGAAATTATTAAACTGTTCGAATTTTTCTGACAGGGCCTGCCTTAATTCCGGCAAACCGAGATTCGTGGTATATCCGGTGAACCCATCATTAATTGCGTCAATAGCTGCCTGTTTAATATGATCAGGGGTATCAAAGTCAGGCTGGCCAAGACCCATGTTGATGGCATTGGGGCCTGCCCCCTCGAATAACTTCCTGATACCTGAAATGTCTATCTTTTCAACCCTCTCGGCAAATCTTCGATTCGATGTCATTCTTCCTCCCTGTATTCCTTTTTGGTGATATTCCATCCTTCCATTGATCTAAGTTCATTAAATATCAGCATGATTATTGCCATACTACCATTCCAGTGAATGGTCTTATTTACTTCCCCTTCCTTAAGATCATTAATAATACTTTCAATGAAATAATTCAATGCATGCTGTTTTGAAAACTGGATATTAAAAATGACCTTGTATCCGTCTTTGACCCTTCCATAGGATATTAACGTATAGTCATTATTTTCATACAAGGGGATCTGGTCATAATCACATATGATCTCAGTTTCATGGACAAAAGAGGAATCTGCCCTGGAAAAGCATTCTAATATCTTCCTGACACTTTGAACTGTAGCCTGCTTGCCGAACCATATCTTGATCTTGCCGGTTGTGCATGACAGTCCAATGTTATCGCATCCCATCTCAATGTATGAAATATTTCTCCCATCATCAAGAACGTCATCCATTGATATAGAAACTTCTTCTAACATTAGGATATGAATTATGTTAACTTAATATGAATTTTATGGTTATATTTTTGTACCTCGCTCGCTCTCGTTTGTAGTTTCACGCTCTCGGATGTTTCATAATTTCCTAAAAAACATCAAAACATATATATTCATAGACGAATCTATATATTCCATATAGAACGGGATATGGATATGGAGATTCGAAAGATCCAGCGGACCGGAGGGTCAACTTACATAGTGTCACTGCCCAAACAGTGGGCCGACCATGTGGGCCTGACCAGCGGTATGAATGTGGGGATTACTACCCGACCAGACGGCAGCCTGCTTATTTCACCTGATATCTCGTCTCCATCTCCCACAAAAAAACAACTGGATGTTACTGACAGGACCGGGGATGTGCTGGTGAGGGAGATCATAGCGTCCTATATTGCAGGCTTTAATGTGATCGAACTTGTATCAAAACGAATCACTGCCGAACAGAAACAGACCATCAGGCAGATCGCACATAAGCTCATTGGACCCGAGATCGTTGAGGAAACTGCTGATCGGATGATCATCCAGGACCTGCTGAATCCCGTTGAACTGTCCCTGCGACAGTCTGTACGGCGGATGTACCTGATAGCAAGTTCAATGCAGACAGATGCAATTCATGCCCTGGCATCCAGTGACTCTGATCTGGCCATGGATGTATCCAGCAGGGACGATGAAGTGGACAGGTTATACCTGCTGATCGAAAAGCAGCTTCGTATCATGCTTCGCAGTGGTCAGGTAATTGATTCACAAAAAGATATGACACCTGATATGAGTCTTGACCTGAGCTTGGCGGCCCAACCTATAGAGAAGATCGCAGACCATGCAAGGAAAATTGCGCTTATCACAATAAGCCTGAAGAAACAACTCCCTGAAGATGTTGTCAGGATGTTTAAGGGTGCAGGGCAAAGTGCAAGCAAACTTGTAAAGAATTCTGTAGAATCATTATTTTCATCTGATATTGACAAAGCAAACAATTCGATCGAGATGAAAATGGAAATAAACAAGGCACTGCATGCTATTGATAAGAAACTGGTCACCATGGATTCCAGGGATGCACTACACCTGCGAATTGTATCGGATAGTATTGATCGTATAGGGGATTATGGTGTAAATATTGCAGAAATAGCGATAAATTCAACTATATCAAAATCATTGTAAGAAAAAAATAAGAATAATCCGGTGAGGGGATTGAAAAGGAGGAAAAAGAATGGGATTGATCAAGAGAGTAAAAAAGAATTTCTCATATATATTTAAAAATTTATTTAAGAAGAAGACTGCAAAGATCGGCATCTATGGGCCGCCCAATGCAGGAAAGACAACTCTTGCAAACCGGATCATCAGGGACTGGACCGGGGATGCTATGGGTGCGGTATCGAATGTTCCGCATGAGACCAGGCGGGCACGCCGCCGTGAAGGTGTAACAATCGAATCCAATGGCTCAAAGGTCACACTGGATATTGTGGATACACCTGGACTTGCTACTAAAATAGATTTTCATGAATTCATGGCTCATGGTCTGGAAGAAGAAGAGGCAAAGCGCAGGGCCAAGGAAGCCACCGAAGGTATCATCGAAGCCGTGAAATGGCTTGATGATCTGGATGGCGTGATCCTGGTGATGGATGCTACCGAAGACCCGTTCACCCAGGTGAATGTGACCGTTATCGGGAACATGGAAGCAAGGAAACTGCCGCTTTTAATCGCAGCCAACAAGATCGACCTTCCCGAATCCTCACCTGCAAGGATACGCAGTGCATTCCCCCAGCATCCACTGGTACCAATATCAGCATTGGAAGGACAGAATATCGATGCTCTCTATGAAGAGATCGCGGACCATTTCGGGTGATATCATGATAGGAGTACAGATGGACCTGATTTCAGAGGAAAAGATGGCTGAGATGACAGCCATGGAAAAAATACGGCTGATACTTGATGGTGTCAAGGAAGGTAAGATCATTGTGCTTGAAAGAGGATTGACACCCACTGAAGAAGCGAAACTCATCGAGATGACTATGACCGAGATCACTCCGGACGATTTTCCAGGTATTGAGATAGAGAGCTATCCCAGCAGCCAGAACCAGAAATTAATAGACAGGATATTCAGGAAACCCGTTGTCAGGACAAGATTAACAGTGATCGGCCCGGCAAACCAGTTGAAAACACTGAAAAAGGACCGCGATCTTATCAGTGCACTGGTATCCTCACAATAAATACTTAATAAATACTTAATAATACTTTGCTAAAATAAAGAGGAACTATGCCACACAAATGTACCCGGTGTGAGAAGATTTTCAAGGACGGTGCCGTGGAGATCCTTAACGGCTGCCCCAATTGCGGCTGGAACAAGTTCCTTTTTGTACATGATGAGACCCCGGCAGTTGTGGATAGTACAACCGAAAGGGAGGAAGAACAGCCGGCAAAGAAATTCCTCAAAGAGATAGATGAGTTCCTTGCAGACCAGGGGGTCAAGGTGGATGAAGTTGAAAAGATGGAACAGGAACCGGAGGGTGAGCGCATTGAATCTATTCGAATAATGGGCCCTGGTTCCTATGAACTTAATCTTGAAGCACTGCTGGAGCGCAAAGAGATAATCATGGCATTAAAGGAAGATGGTACATATATGGTGCACCTACCTTCGGTGTTTGACAATAAAAAGAGAAAGAAAAAGAAGAAATAACCCTGTTCATTTTCATGCTTCGAAAAACGTGTTTGGTGTAGTTGAAACGTCATAAAATATTCTCTCTACACCTGAGGGGAAAACAAGTTTGAAAGTATCAACAATAGTACCCAGGTTGTGGGAATCATGGAAAAACATATTTCCTCCCTGTTCAGGGTCATGGTAGGATACATTCCTTACTTTGACCACAGCACCATCTTTCCTGACACTCAGTACCTCTACATTATCAAAATCATCGAATATGTCATAGATTGCAGATTTTATGCTTCCTGTACCAAGGAAAAGGACATACATTTGTGCAATTATATCCAGTTCAAATTCGATGTTGAAGGTAGCATCCGGACCTTCAAGAGTCATTGTAATAGATTCCACATGCAGGTACCTGGGTGGGTCAGCACTTGCAGTACCCACTGTTAAAAATATCGATGATAATAACAGTCCCGTTACGAGCAAAATTATTCTGCTGTTCATAGATCTATCTCTTTAATAGATAATGTTCCATACCAAATTATTTATCTTTTTCTCTCGACCTGGCAGCCACTGAGATCATGTGCCTCATATAATCCTTCCCTGCAATGTTCTTGATGATCCTGTTTTCTTTGATGTCTATGATCTCCAGACCGGAAAAAAGGTCCTTTATCTCGTCGGGGTCAAAATAATGGTACACTGAACCTGTACTCCGTAAAAACGTGGCGGGTTCCACTTCCCTGCCTCCCATGCGCATATCCTCCCTGCCAAGTACTTCTATTACTAAGGTGCCGCTAGGCACCAGCACACGAGCGAACTCAGAGAGCACCGTACTTCTTTCTTCTTCCAGTAAGTGCTGAAGGACGCCAAAAGCAACCACTGCATCGAACGTATTGTCCTTAAAGGGGAGATGGCATACGTCCGCAGCAGCCAGGCCCATTTGCATATTACGGCGCAATCTTGCATTGTCCAGTTCGGTGATGGCAATGCCGGATATATCCACACCTGTGACTTCGTATTCCCGCATGGCAAGAGGGATTGTGTATCTCCCTACTCCGCAGCCTGCATCCAGGATACGGGCAGGGGGTGTTACATACCTGTCAAAAAAATCAAGTGAATATGGCCCCTTCCAGATACCACGCAGGTGTTCTGTGTTCCAGGCTTTCAGGTGGCTGATCGGTCTTTGCTTCGAAAACATCAAATTAGCATTTTGATTTAAGAAGTTATCTGTTTTTTCCAGATAGCCTACATTGATGCTAAAGTAGATTTGATTAAATCGACAGATTTAAATACTTTGCCAAGTCTGCCTCTGATGGTAGAAATTTCAAAGGTTTACAAAGGAGTCCTCATTACAGACTCACTTGAAAACTATATAGGTAAAGAGCATGTCTCGTTATGTCAATTTTTATTTTTCCTTAACATAACGGACATAGCACAATATGTAGAAAATAATTTCTACACTGATAAAACTTGGCATTTCAAGTTTAATGTAGAAGCAATGATCAAACTCGTTGTAGTAAAATTCTTCAGGCAAAAGTCATTTAAGAAGACTATCAGCACCTTAACAGAGGAAGAAGCGTGGCTACTTGGTTTTCAAGAGAAAGATAATGAAATCCCAATTCCAACAGGATCAGCTCTACACCGTCTCGCTTCAAAAGCTAGCAAAGAAGGATCTTTGAGCGAAAACATAGCAAAACCTGACATAAGTGCATCGGCTAGCGATATTTTGGTGTTATTTGACCGATGGTCTTTTATTTTCTCAAAACCTGAATGAACAACGCTGAATAATGTATCACCATTCAGATTTTTTCTAAGTTTTATTTTTTCACGCATACATAATTCCATCCCTAAAATTTGAAGATTGCTAATAATTACTTTAAATTATTAGCTTTATCACTCAATATTATACACAATGTCTACGAAAGTATAAAATCGTAATCCTTGGTAACCCTTTAGCTGCATGCGTTTACAATCTTGACGGGAATTGCTGCATAAAGCATGAATTTCCAAAGCAATGAACATCACCCCTGAATCTTCCGGACAGAGCGTTAGCGGCGTCCGGGGTCCATGACTGGCGTGCCTTGAAGCAAAAAAGAGAAAAACAAACAAACAGGACATTGGAGATTAAAAAATTTATGTCCCACTGCCGGCTAAAATCCCCCCGCCCGGGTCTGCTCCCTGTCGAAGAAAACGAGCAGTGCGGCACTGCGAAGTATTGTGTGGAGTTCCCCCGTATCGGCAGCCACAGCCCGGAGCGCAAGCAAACCAGAGGTGGGCTTGGTGATTGGCGACATTCCCGTCACAAACAGAAGCCCGATCTGACAGGAAATCCATACGTGCGATTTTATGTGGGAGATGGTCGCGTGACCTTTCCTTTACACTACCAAGAAAGCTAATCCCTTATTCAAGTAGTGGCAGGATTACTTTTTGAAAAAATAAATAGTCAACCCCTCTTCTTACCCCACACCAGCGCTACCAGGTCAAACATCTCCCACTGCACATTAAATCCATCAGCGGCCCTAAAAGTATCCTTCAGCCCTGATACATCAACGTAAGTAGCTGTACGCATCTCAACAAAAGTATGGAAGATCTCCAGCAGTACCTTCTTCGAAAACCTGGTTTGTTGCACCACATCCATAACCGCAATCTCTCCACCGGGCCTCAGTACCCTGAACATCTCACCCATCACATCAGAAGGCTGTGCCACCTCATGCATGGCAAAACTTGAGACTGCAGCATCGAAAACCCCATCCCTGAAAGGCAGCCTGTGGGCATCGGCAAGCACAAAATCCCCTTTCGACTTGGCCCTGGCACGTCTTATCATCTCAATGGAAATATCAGTACATACCAGGTCAACCACGCCAAGCCGCTCAGCCAAGTATCCCGTACCCGAGGCCATATCCAGTACACGCCTACCTTTTTTTATCTCGATCTTTCCAAGTAACTGGTTCCTCAACCTGTCATACTGCCCCATCATTGCAATCCTTGCCCCGATATCGTAAATAGGTGCCAGGAACTTAAAAAAACCATGACTTGTTACTTTTTCCATGTTCTTCTTCCTGTTTCTTCTTCCTGTCTCTTCTTCCAGCTTCTTCTCCCTGTTAATATCCCGCATAATTATTAATACAATACTATAGTAAAAGGCAGGATGGTAAAATGAGGTTCAAAAATAAAAAAAACACACTGACAGCTTTAGGTATTCTTTTCCTGTTAGCCGGTATAATAATATCACTGAATGGCAAGGATGGTTCTTCGTTCATCTATTTCGGTGTGGGGACATTGACTGCCACCGTGCTGCACTATGGCATCGCACTAGGCAGGCACCAGATATCGGCGTTCATTGTTGGTCTTATCATACTACACACAGGAGTCCTGTTGATAGTGAAAGGCGAATTAATATACCCAAGTGAATTTGGATTTATCACATTCGTTTCAGGAATTCTGGTACTGCTTAATTCAGGTTTTTCAGAATATATGCGGGACAGGAAGAAAAAGAACTGACATTCATTCAATATGATGGTCCTCACGCAAGACCTTCAATAGTCTCAGAACCGAATAACCGGCCCTGGTAATACCCATACTCCTGCTATCAGTATCAGTACCTGCAAGATACAGGTTCGCGATAGGTGTCCTGGTATCTGCAAAGTAGCCATTAATGGTCACAGCAGCCTTTTCTGGAATAGTATACTGGTAGTGGGTCATTACGATATGGTCCTTTATACCGGGCACTGCAGTCAGTATGGTATTATACATCCGCTTCCTGTCTTTTACCAGTGGTACAGACTCATCAACAATGAAAGTGAACCCAACCAGCTGCTTGCCCGGAGGTGCCAGTGATTTGTCATAGTTGCTAATTGGCATGGCCCAGAAAGCCCTGCGCTTGAACCATACCTCTGAGCCAGTGTAGTCGAACTCAGGTAACTTTGTATCAAGACCCAGCCATATTGTCATACTATGGGTCTGCACGATCCGGTCAATATCCTGTATATATGGTGATGGCAGATTATCCGTAAGTGCAGGCAGGTCTTTTGCAAAGCCTGTGAATACCACAACATCAGCCTGATAAGTCTCATCAGGGGTGACCACTTCCTTTACGACCCCTCCTGTGGTATTTATTCCTGTCACCCTGGATGAAGTCTTTATTTGAACAGAATCGTGCATGGAAAATAAAACTGCATTCAAAAACGCCTTGAGACCCCTGCGTGGATATGCCTGGGAATACCCAATGTCATTATTTCCAAGCCTGCTCAGGATCGATAGGTGTCCTTTCAACTGGCTCACAGTAAGATGATTTGCAAGTAGGGCCAGATAGGATTTGGCGATTTCTTCATCCTCAAGGAATTTCTCAGGCACACTATCCCGCATATAACCACTGCCAGTCAGCACCCTATGCACTGAGGTCTCATACATGGACTTACCAGATAATGAGTAACACATAGCATTGATAAAATCCAGTGAATCCTCTGAAAGTCCACCAGGCAAGTAATCATATACTGACTGGTTGCTAAGGTCAGACCCAAGCGTAGACTGTGTAAAAGCCTTTGTAATGGACTGGCTGAGCAGCAACCGGTCCATTTTTGGCAGGACATCGAATGTGGCAAACTCCTTTAAGTTGGACGGTATCTTTGACAATCTATTTGGAGTCCTGACGTGATAAGCCCCGTGATCAAGGAACATGGGGGTATAATCGAAATATGCATCAATAAGACGGCGCAGCGGCCCGACCCGCAGGTGGGTTATCGCATGGACACCCGTGTCCACCTGGAATCCATTTACATCGTAACTATTGCAGTTTCCACCCACATAACTACGTTTTTCCAGGACAAGTACCTTTTTCCCATGTTTTGAAAGCGTCATAGCAGACATCAGGCCGCTAATACCGCCACCCACCACTATTACATCATGATCAGCCATATTATATCCAGTACTAATAATGATCAGACCTTAAAATCCTTTTCAGCAATCCCATTGTCAGTCCCGTTGGTAGTCCCGTTGGTAGTCCCGTTGTCAGTCTCGTTAGCAATCCCGTTAGCAGTTCCGTTATCAGTCTCGTTAGTAATCCCGTTAGAAGTTCCGCTGGCAATCCCGTTAATAATTGCATCATAGCGCTGGCATACACGCTTAATAATATCATCTGCGGCATTCTGGTGTGTTGGCACCAGTATATCCGCACCTGATGATATATCCACTCCCTCGCTCGATGATCCATAGTCAGGGGCTACCAGCAGCCCGCCGGCAGATACGTTGAGCTTCATATCGGTGATGAGCCGGGCCACCATATCGGTAGCAGGCTTCACCCTGGTAGTAATGCCAGGGGTTTTAGATAAATATTGTTCCTTTAATTCGCTTACCTTTTCAACTGCTGCTTTTACCTTGCCCTTATTGCCAAGAGGTGAGAGTTTTTCTATGGTCTCAAGCAGGTCATCGAAAGTAACAGCCTGCACCTCTATGATCTCTCCATTAAAGTATTCGGCAACCTTCTCCCCGTATCCTTTTGAGATTACCAGCTTGCTCACGTCTTTTATTCGCAGGATCTCTTTCTCTGTGGGTTTATACGGCTCCACAACCTTGAAATTATCAATACCCAGCAAGAACATAAGGGACAGATATCCCATTGTAACACCTACGGTGGGCTTCACACCCAGCCACTTGTCAAGCCCGGTCTGCCCTTGCTCGGATACCAGCTCGATGATCTTCTGTTTGATATACTCAGGATCACTGGATCTTAGCCCGAAATATTCGGCAAATCCCTGTGTGGTGGTAAGTATCCGGCTCCTCCCTTCCGGGCTCCTGCTTATCAGTCCCCTGGCCTCCAGTTCCTTTACATGGTCATAGGTGGCATTGCCGCGTTTTTCTACCAGGTCGCTCTGGAGCAGTGGCTGGTGGTAGGCTATCATGGAAAGGGTCCTGAGCACAGGGGATGGCAGTTCCTTCGGGGCCACACTCCTGACCTGGTCTGCATATTCAGGTTTGACCTGCATAACGTACTTGCCTTCCACCTCAATGATATCCAGTCCTGATTGCCGCTCTTTGTATTCCTGTATGAGTGAGAGCACAATAGCACGGGTTTTTTTCTTTTTACTTACCAGTTCCTTTAATGTGGCAAGATCTACCGGTCCGCCGGCAGCGAATAATGCAGCCTCAATAATCTCACGGTCCCCTATGAACATACCCCCGGTGAATCAGGATACCTGATATATAACTCACCGAATAGTTCTTCCTGTTCAAGCCATATCTCCTTATTTGTTGCAAGAAACAGTAGTGAAATATAGGTCATCAGTTTATTTGAACGGTCCCCGGACAGCAGTTCACTAAGCGCTATATATGTCCTGTCTTCCAGGATGCTGCTAAGTGTTTCCCTCATTGAATCCAACCTGCCTTCGATATCCTCCTCATGGGCAATACCCAGTACCTGTTCTGTGGTCGGCCGGGCCAGTTCGATGGTTTCCCTCGCTTTTTTACGGATGGTCTTTCGCCGTTCAACCACTTCTGCTTTCTCCAGCTCAAGTATAAGTTCATCCAGTGTGACCGAGCGCTGGGAATGGCGCCTCACAGGTGGTTTGGGTACAGGATAATCGTTCACATCAAAAAAGTCCAGATCATCGACCCATGAATCATCCTCAGTAACAGGTTCCTCTACCAGGATATTGGACTTCATGCGCAGCAGGATAGCTGCATAATGGAGTGTCCTGCCTGATATCCTTAGATCCATACGCTCCAGTTCTTCAATATGGTGCAGGAACTTATCAGTTATTTCTACTATATCAATGTTCCAGGGGTTTATCTCCCCTTCACGGACAAGGTTCACCAGTATCTCAACAGGCTCTTCATAAATATCCTGTGCATCCTGACCCACAGGTAAATAGTCATAAGTAAACGGTATCTCGACTAATTCTTCCATTCAGTTCATCCCCTCTGAATTCAAGAATTCTTGTAAAATTCTTATAATATTGTAATATATTTACGTTGTTATTATATATTATCTTTTCCAATTCCGCTATCCTCGCCAACGACCCTGGCCACTGCCATTACTTTATCTCCAGGTTTGACATTCATTATCTTGACACCCTGGGTATTTCGTCCCTGCACCCTGATATCAGATACAGGCACCCTGATAATGATACCGTCCGATGTTGTTATCATTAGTTCATCCGATTCATTAATGGCCTTAACATCCACGACAAGACCGTTGCGGATACTGGAAATTATGGTTATTACACCCTGGCCCGCCCGGTTCAATTTCCTGTATTCATCAAACCTGGTACGCTTACCAAAACCGTTCTCGGTGATCGTAAGCAGGGTAGCATCGTCACTTACGATGTCCATTCCTACCACGTAATCATCACCCACAAGCCTGATGCCTCTAACGCCACGGCCCCCCCTTCCGGTAGGCCGCACATCAGTCTCAGAGAAACGTATGGCTTTACCATGACGGCTGCCAATGATAATGTCCTTGGTGCCGTCAGTAAGCTTAACTTTCTCAAGTTCATCACCTTCATCAAGGGTAATGGCTATTATTCCACCCCGCCTGGGGTTCCTGAAAGCAGACAGTTCTGTCTTCTTGACTACTCCGAACCTGGTGGCCTTGATGATGTACTGGCCGCTTTCAAATGTCTTAACAGGTATCTGGGCAGTGATCCTCTCCCCGCTGTCCACCTCAATGAGATTGATTATAGCCTTGCCACGGCTCTGCCTGGATGCATCAGGTATCTCATAGACCTTTTTCCAGTAAACCCGGCCCGTATCTGTGAAGAACAGGATGTAATCATGGGTTGAGGCCAGGAACAGGTCTTCCACGAAATCGGCTTCCTTGGTGTCCATGCCTATGACACCCCTGCCGCCTCGCCTTTGCTGCCTGTATGTATCCACAGGCATACGCTTGATATACCCGCTGTTGGAGATAGTAACTACCACATCCTCCACAGGTATCAGGTCCTCATCTTCCAGGTCCACGCCGCCTTCAATTATCTGGGTGCGCCTGGCGTCCCCGTATTTGTCCCTTATGGAGGTTAACTCCTCTTTTATGACATTAAGTATCTTGTTACGGTTTGCCAGCAACTCAAGCAGCCATTTGATGGTTTCCATCAACTCCTTATGCTCATTGTCTATCTTTTCCCGCTCAAGACCTGTGAGTTTTTGCAGCCTCATATCAAGGATGGCTTTTGCCTGCTCTTCACTAAGTTCAAAATTAGCCATAAGCCCGTTTCGGGCTTCTTCCACGGTCTTGCTTGCACGGATCAAGGCTATGACCTGGTCGATGTGGTCCAGCGCTATCTGGAGCCCCTCAAGTATATGGGCACGCTTTTTTGCCTTTTCAAGTTCGAACTGGCTGCGGCGGGAGACGACCTCCACGCGGTGGTCTATAAAATGCTGGATAAGCTGCTTTAGGGTGAGCACCTGGGGCTGGCCGTCCACCAGTGCCAGGTTGATGATACCAAAGGTGGATTCCATCTGGGTATGTTTGAATAACTGGTTCAGCACTACATCAGCATTGGTGCCGCGGCTCAGTTCCATTACGACCCTGATGCCGTCTTTGTCAGACTCGTCCCGCAAATCTGAGATGCCTGATATCTTCTTATCCCTGACAAGTGCTGCTATGGACTCTATAAGCTTGGCCTTGTTCACCTGGTAGGGCATCTCATCGATGATGATGCTCTCCTTGTTCTTATGCTCCTCTACAGAGGTCTTTGCACGTATTTTTACGATACCTCGCCCGGTCTTATATGCACTGTGGAAGCCTGAGCTGCCGAAGATGTAGGCACCTGTCGGGAAATCCGGCCCCTTGACAACACCCATCAGTTCCTGGAGCTCAACATCAGGGTTGTCGATGGTCATGGTCACGGCATCTATGATCTCTGAGATATTGTGGGGCGGCATGTTGGTAGCCATACCCACGGCAATACCTGTACTGCCGTTAATAAGCAAATTTGGGAATTTTGACGGCAGTACTACCGGTTCTTTCATGCTGCCGTCATAGTTGGGCACAAAGTCCACTGTACCCTTGTCGATATCGGCAAGCATTTCTTCAGTGATGCGGTCCATGCGCACCTCGGTATAACGCATGGCAGCCGCGGCATCACCGTCAATGGAACCAAAGTTCCCCTGGCCGTCGGCCAGGGTATATCGCATATTGAAATCCTGTGCCAGCCTCACCATAGTGTCGTAGATGGCAGCGTCGCCGTGGGGGTGGTACTTACCCATGACATCACCCACTATCCTGGCAGATTTCTTGTATGGCTTGTCATGGGTCATGCCCTGGTCCTGCATACCGTACAGGATGCGACGGTGTACGGGTTTCAGGCCGTCGCGCACGTCAGGCAGTGCCCGTCCCACGATAACGCTCATGGAATAATCGATATACGAGGTCTTCATCTCGTCCTCGATATTAACGGGGACAATATTCTCAGTAGGCTCATCTTCGCCTTTGACCTCTTCTTCCATGCCTGGTTCTTCTATGCCTGGTTCTTCTATGCCGGGCTCTTCTATGCCGAGTTCTTCTATATCCTCCCGCTCATCCGGGTGTTCAGATGTCAAGGTTCTTCACCTCCCTGGCATGCTGCTCGATAAACAGCCGTCTGGGCTCCACCTTATCACCCATAAGAATTGTGAATATCTCATCCGCTTCCATAGCATTCTCAAGCATGACCTGCACCAATGTCCTGGTATCCGGGTCCATGGTGGTATCCCACAACTGGTCAGGGTTCATCTCACCCAAACCCTTGAAACGCTGGATACCGACCCCATGGCTGCCGCCCAACTCTTCCATTTTCTCTTCAAGCTGGGCATCGTTGTAAACATAATGTGTGGCCTTCCCCTTCTTTATACGGTACAGAGGCGGCTGTGCTATGTACACATATCCTATCTCGATAAGCGGGCGCATGTACTGGTAGAAAAAAGTAAGCAGCAGTGTCCTGATGTGGGCACCGTCCACATCGGCATCTGTCATAATGATTATCTTGTGGTACCTGGCCTTACCGATATCAAAATCATCGCCCAGGCCCGTGCCTATAGCAGTTATAAGAGCACGTATCTCAAGGTTATTGAGTATCTTGTTCAGCCTGGCCTTCTGGACGTTGATTATCTTACCTCTAAGCGGCAGAATGGCCTGGAAATTACGGCTTCTGCCCTGCTTGGCAGAACCGCCTGCACTGTCGCCCTCTACAAGGTAGAGTTCACATTTTGATGCATCCTTTTCGCTGCAGTCGGCCAGTTTACCTGGCAGTGAGGATATCTCAAGGGCGCTTTTGCGCCTGGTCAGTTCGCGGGCCTTGCGTGCGGCTTCCCTGGCCTGGGCCGCCAGCACCGATTTGCTGATGATATTCTCTGCTTCCTTTGGATGCTCTTCCAGGAACTCACCCAGCCCCTCCCCCACCAGGGTCTCCACAATGCCCTTGACCTCGCTGTTGCCCAGCTTGGTCTTGGTCTGCCCCTCGAACTGGGGGTTGGTTAACTTGACACTGATAATGGCTGTCAGCCCTTCCCGTATATCCTCACCCGAAAGCTTGGCCGCACCCTTGACCAGACCATGCTCTTTGGCATAATCATTGGCTGTCCTGGTCAGGGCCGCCTTGAAACCGCTAAGATGCGTGCCCCCTTCATGGGTGTTGATATTATTGGCAAAAGTAAACACGGTCTCTGTATAACTGTCATTATACTGGATTGCAATCTCTACCTGAGTATTGTTGCGGGACTTCTGGAAATATATGGGCGGCTGGTGCAATGTGGTCTTATTCTTGTTCAGGTGCTCCACAAAAGCCACGATACCGCCTTCGTAATGGAATAATTTCTCGTCCCCGGTGCGCTCATCTTTGATCTTGATCTTAACGCCCCTGTTCAGGAATGCCATTTCACGCAGGCGTTTGGAGATAGTCTCAAAACTTATGTCAACAACCTCGAATACCTCGTAATCGGGCTTGAAGGTCATTTTTGTACCTGTCAGTTCTGAAGTACCCCGTACCTCAACATCTTTCATGGACTTGCCGCGCTGGTACCTCTGGAAATAGATATTGCCATTGCGGTACACCTCGGCCTCCATCCATTCGGACAGGGCATTGACCACTGACACGCCCACACCATGCAGGCCGCCAGATACCTTGTACGACTCTGTATCGAACTTGCCCCCTGCGTGAAGCATTGTCATGACCACTTCAAGGGCTGATTTGTTGTATTTCTCATGAATATCCACAGGGATGCCTCTGCCGTCATCCTGTACGGTCACGGAATTGTCCCTGTTAATGGTGACATCGATGTTTGTGCAGTATCCGGCCAGAGCTTCATCAATACTATTATCCACCACTTCATATACCAGGTGGTGAAGCCCCCGGTAATCCGTACTCCCGATATACATACTGGGGCGCTTGCGCACCGCCTCCAGCCCTTCTAAAACCTGTATCTTACCTGCATCGTATTTCTTGTCGGTCATCAATGTTCTCCGGAAAAATTATTCAAATTATACCCATTTCGGTTAGCCGGTCGGGTAGGTACCGCTGGGTCACGAAATCCAGACCCTTACCTGCAAAGGCCTGCTGTTCTGCCTTCTTGCCGATATCAAGCTGGAGCTTAATTTGGGTCTTCCAGTATTCGGAATCGAACCTGGGGTCTGACAGTTCGCTTCGCAGTGCCTTTATATCCTGTTCTGTAAGCTTGTCAGTGGACAGGTCGTAATCAACTATGTCACTTGGCTGCACGCCTATGAACTGCGCTGCCGGAGCAGCCAGGTACTCGGACAGGTGTGCGCTCTTGATGGCACCGTAGGCAACGCTTGCAAATATCCTGTAACTCCAGGGGTCGCCATCAGTGAATACCAGTACAGGCAGGCCCAGTTCCTCACTAAGCCGTTTCAGGATGCGTCGTGTGCTTCGGGCGGGCTGCCCTTTAAGGTGCACCAGTACGGCATTATAATCTTCATCAAACCCGTTCTCGATCAAGCGGGCCATCATACCGCCGGTCTCAATGGCTACCACAAATTTGGCATCGTGATCAAGGAACTCGATATTGTCAACATTGAAGGGTATCTGGTAGCCACCCTCACCCACATCGTCCCGGCAGTGGATGATGCGCTCGCCCCGCGTGGTGGTCTCCTTGAGCCTGATCGACCCGAACATGGTGGCACCGTCCTCTTCGGGCCTCATGTGGAAATCCTCCCTCTGCATTGCAGTGATGATCTCCAGGTCTTCTATCATGCGGTCGCTTTCCGGCTGTTCCCTGAACTTGGCTATGTCCCAGTTCTCTGAAATGTAATACAACTCCCTCAGTGTAGAACCCCTGTTGTTCTCCAGGTGCTCCTTGATGAGCATCTCTGCAGTATAGGACATTTTCAATATCTGGTTTGCACCCTTGACTGTTTTGGCACTGCGCGTGCTTGTGCTGTTGCCGTACACCCAAACTTCGCTGTTATTATTATACTCGATGTTGGCCTTGGTACGTGTAGGCAGCACGATATTGGGTACTGCCTGGTCCTCAAACTGCTTGTAAAATGATCCCACTATACCCAGCAGGGCCTCCTTTGCCAGCTTATCCCGTTCCTCTCGCAGGTTATTCATCCACATACCCCCTTACGGCTTTGGCGCCGTTGACCATTCCTTCATCCACGCCTTCCACGATAAGGTCTGGTAGTGAGGTGGCCTCTTCATCGGATACGAAAGGCATGTTGTACCTGATATTCATGCTGCTTCCAGGTTTTACGTCAAGTCTCCAGATATGATCGCTATCATTGCCCAGTGATATAACCTTTGGTTCAGGCTCGGCATCCCTTACCGGATACTGGTGGGTATCGTGCAGCGCAAATGCCATTAAAGCGCCGCTGTAGTTCTTTACTGTGATATTCACCTGCACACCGTCCCCGTTGTGTGAGATACTGCGATACACCAGCAGGTTGCCCATGACCTTTGCCACTACCGGGGTGATATCAGGGGTTGGCCGGTCCAATATTGTGGATACCTTGTCAGCTATTCTGGGCAGTATTTTCTTTATGATCTCTTCTTTTTCCCTGCGCTTGGACAGGTGCTGCTGTTTTGACAGGAAGGTTTTGAGCTTGCGGGCCACGTCCTTCAGTGCCAGTTCGACCTCGTTCATGATCTCAGGAACGTCTGCCACAGCATCCTTGCTCTCTGAAGTGAATGGTATATGAGTAGAGGCAACATGCACCATGAACACGGCCGGACCTGTGGGAAGACCGCCGCCGGGCTGGTTCAGGGAGTAGTTCTTCCACCTGATGTTCTCGACTGCATGGGTGATGGCACAACCGCCCTGCTGGTAGAGCAGAGGCACCCGGTTGGCAAATCTTAATATGTGTACCCGGTCCTCTTTCCCAAGGCTGCCGCCGTAGGAAATGCCTGCCTCTACCAGGAAGGGATGGCCTGTGTGCACCGACGCTGACCGGCTGACAGTAGCTATAAAATCCACGCTGAACTCTTTTTCAAGCCCCTTGTAGATGAGTGACTCGGTGATGGGGGACAGACATTCTGTGGGTGGTGCCATGATCTTGACTTTCGTAAAGGCATCCAGGAGTTTTTTTGCATCTTCCAGTTCAATGGAATGGGGATCGGTTTCAGTGTCAAGATGTGCAGCTTTGCATATTTCCTCTGCGGTCTGCAGGCCTATGCGGGAAAAGCTGTATCTTAAAAATGGGGCGAGTTTCTGCCGATCTGTGTAGCGCAGCATCTTGATAAGCGTGCCCAGTTCGATTCCCTGGGGATGTGGCAGGATCTCCTCTGCCGGTTTGGGCAGGGTGTCCACTGCACGCTCGAATATTATAGTATTGCCGTCCGGTTCCACCAGGGTAAGCCTGGCATGGGTGTTGACGATGGCTGTGCTTTTCAAGTATTCCAGCACGCTCTGCCGTCGTCCCTTCACATACGAGGCTTTCATCTCCATCTCAACACGGGTGCCTCTGGGTCTGTCCCAGTCCACTACCCTGTCCCCAAGTATCTCTGGCTCGTTGGTGCTGGTATTTATGACAAGTTCGTAATAATGGGCAGGTTTGTCCCTGTCTATCTTGGATATGATGCGTGTGGGCTTACCTGTGGTGAGCTGGCTGTACAGGACTGCGGCTGATATGCCTATACCCTGCTGTCCCCTGCTCTGCTTGATGGCATGGAAGCGGGAGCCGTACAGGAGCTTGGCAAATGTACTGGGTATCTGTTCCTTGACTATGCCAGGACCATTGTCCTCTATTATAATAGCAACATTATCGCCGCCAGCATCTTCTATACTGACCATGATGTCAGGCAGTATCCCTGCTTCTTCGCATGCGTCAAGGGAATTGTCCACACCTTCCTTGACTGCGGTGAGCAGGCTGCGGGGTGCGGAGTCAAAACCCAGTATTTGCCTGTTCTTTTCAAAGAATTCTGCGATACTTATGGCACGTTGTTTTTTTGCAAGCTCTTCAGCTATTGGTACTGTCACTAATTCATCCCCTCTGTAAATGAAAAATTGACATCCATCTTTAAATGACCTACAGTATGGCAGTTATTAAATATTAAATTATTTATTTATTATATTTTACTGAAAAACGATATGCATCAAAGTTCTGCGCCTACGACTGTCTGGGTGGCGGTGACGTTCTCGCTCTCACGTATTGTATCTACCAGTTTGTTCAATGTGCTCAAGCCTTCTACTTCGCTGATGACTATAAAATCATATTCACCGAACACGTGGTATATTTCCTTGATGCCATTGACATTCATAAGTTGGTTGTATGCAGCCTTCTCCTGGCCTGGTACAACATTGACCATTATCACACCTATTACCATATATTGTCACCATCCTTTTTAGTTGGTATCGTCATGCGATTTTCTACTGATGACTAATAGTCTTAATGTGTTTTAAATGTATTGTTTTGATGTGTGGAGAGGCTATTTTTTTACAGATTATAATCTGGAGATATCCCATTCCATCATTTGTTGCAGGCGTGTATAGTCCCGTAATTATTTCGCATTGAACTCTTTTCAGGACTATACAGTGTTCAATTCCGGTGCTATAAAGCTTATAAGAAAAATCTACTATACTATCTTATAGAGGACTATAGTAATCTATAAATATATTGAAAGAAAAAAGTACAATCATGGTTACAACAATCCAAATAAAAGAAGATGTCAAATCGACATTAACGCAAATGAAACTCTTTGAAAGGGAGACGTATAACGATGTCTTAGAACGACTCATTGAAGACGTTCACGAACTCAATACAGAAACAAAAAAAGAGATTGAATCCGCAATAAAAGAGATCAAGAGCGGCAAATATATTACACATGAAAAGCTTGCTGAAGAAATGGGATTCTGATGATATTTCAAATAATATGGTCAGAATCAGCAGCAAAAGAACTTAAAAAATTGGATAAAACCGTTGCAAAACGAATTTTTAAAAAGGTTTCCGAACTCAGTGAAAATCCATATCATTCTGACGTAACAAAAATAATAGGAGATCCTTATTTTCGACTACGCGTTGGTGATTATCGTGTCATTTTTGATATACAGAATGACATGCTTCGAATACTTATTCTTAAGGTAGGTCATCGAAAGAAAGTCTATAAAAAATAATTGAACCGTCACTTTTGTAAGAATGCGCACATGAATTTTTATGTTAGAGGGCATTGATGCCATAAAGCGGCTGAATTCAGAAGAGAGTGTCCCTGCCTTTGCCTCCAGGCCGTCTGAGATGAGGATAAAACAGTTGTACGTAAACAGACCGGGTATTGCCTGTTTGTAGGTCTGGATCTGCCTGAAAGCGGAATTTACTGTTGCGTTTTCATCGGCAGGGTTTTTAAGTTCTATAACAACCAGGGGCAGACCGTTTACAAAAATAATCACATCAGGGCGCTTGTTGATATTATTTTCAATGACAGTAAATTGATTTGTAACAAGGAATTCGTTGCTTTCGGGATTGTTAAAATCAACCAGCCAGACTATGTCGCCTCTGTCGGCTCCGTCCTTTTGGTAGCTTACCTTTATTCCTTCTGTGAGCATCCTGTGAAACGCTTCGTTGTTGGCGATTAGTTCGGGAGAATTCAGGCGCTGTATCTGCTTAATGGCATCTTCCCTGGCATCGGCTGGAATACTTGGGTTGATCCTGCCAACCGCTCTTCGCAGGCGTTCTAGTAAAAGGACATCTTCAAAGGAGTCTCTTTCAGGGTTCTCTCCATCAGGGGCAATGTCTGGAACATAGATGTACCGATATCCCTGTTTTTCGAGGAGTTCGATCGCTAATTCCTCTATTACGGATTCGGTGATCTTATTTGTAGTCAACTTTACTCTCCCTAATTCGCTGTACCTCTTTGTCAAAATCGGAAATGTAATTTTCATCCTGAATTTTCTTGAATGTTTCGTATTCTTTGCTTGCCAGAGCCAGAGCAACTTCATGACTGATCTGCCCGGCATTGGTGAGTATTTCGTATTCACTGAACTTCAGGAATGCATTCAGTTTTTCAATCCAGTCTTTCATGTACATTGGCTTATTACGAACCGCCTGTAATTCTGCATAGTCAAGATACATGGTGACTATACGGTTCAAATGATCAAGTTCCGTTTTGTCCAGATAGTTTTTTGCTATGGCAACATCACCTGGCATGATTTTACCGTCAGGTCCTTTTCGCCATGATGTTAATCCCATATTTGGTTTGTCGCTCCTGGCTCGTTCGGCTACAATTTCCGCAGCGGTCTGTCCGGTAATGGCAAAGTGCAGTTTATTCTGCACCGTTGCAAAGAACTGTTTTGTATCCTCTGCTTTTGGTGTATAGTCAATAGAAGTAGCGTAAATATCGGTAATTTTCTGATACAACATCCGCTCACTGGAACGAATATCCCGGATCTCTTCGAGTAAGTCATCGAAATATCGCGCACTGAAACGTGAACCATACTTGAAACGGTCGCTGTCCATTGCAAAGCCTTTGTGGATATATTGTTGAAGAATTGAAATCGCCCATTGACGGAACTGTGTGCCGCGTTCTGAGTTAACCCTGTATCCCACTGCGATAATTGCTTCAAGCGAATAACACCTTATAGTACGAGTAACTTCGCGATTACCTTCAATCTGAACTGTTGAGTAATCCTCAATAGTTGCCGATTCATCAAGTTCATTCTCATCATATATTTTTTTTAGGTGCAATGAGATATTGCCTACGCTGCATCCGAATAACTCTGCCATTCGCTTTTGCGGAAGCCAGATGTTTTCATTTGCGTATAGCACCTCAATGTTGATTTTTCCATCAGGGGCTTGATATACGGTAATTTGATTGTCGGGTAATTTTTTATTCGTAGTCATTACACTTTTCCTTCGCTGTTATCTTCCAATTTTTTTATCATTTTATCAAAATCTGATTCGAATAATCGGTCTTGCACTATGCGGTACTTCCCAAATTCACTTTCAGCGAATGCTTTTGCTATCTCTTGTGCAACTTTGCCGGGATTATCTAATAGTTCACGATTATTGAATTTTAAAAACACATTCATCTTTTTAGACCAATCTTCCATTGTCATTGGAATATTTTGTTCTGCCTGGTCTTCTGCATAATCAAGGTACATTGTAGTAATACGGTCTAATGCTTTAATCTCTTTTTTTGAGAGATAATTCTTGGCAATAGATACATCTGGTTTTATGATTTTTCCATGAGGCGCATTTTTCCATGTAGTTAAACCCATGTGTTCATTATTACTGTTTGCTCGTTCCATTATCAGTTCAGTGGCAGTGTTCCCATGAGTGGCAAAATGTAATTTATTCTGTACTGTCGCGAAGAATGTTTTTGTAATTTCACTCTCAACATTATAATCAACAGCAGTGGCATATATGTCGGTTATTTTCTGATAAAAGCGACGCTCACTTGCCCGGATTTCCCGGATTTCAGCGAGCAAATGGTCGAAATATTCCTTATTGAAAAAAGAACCGTTTTTCAACCGTTCATTATCAAGCACATAACCGCGAATAGCAAAATCTCGCAAGATATTAATTACCCACTGACGGAATTGGGTTGCACGTTCTGAATTGACCCGAAATCCAACGGCAATAATGGCATCTAGATTGTAGAATTTTGTAGTATATTCTTTTCCATCTTCGGCAGTATGTCGGAAATCTCGACATACTGAAATCTCTTTTAATTCGCCTGTTTCGAAGATGTTTTGTAAATGCTCTGTTATAGTACTGCGACCTTTTTCAAACAGAACGCTCATCAGCTTTTGAGTAAGCCATACCGTTTCATCTTCAATGCGAACCTCTACAGTATTTTTATCGCTCTGTTTTGTGAAAATCAGAAATTCCATAGTACTGTTCCGTATTTGCAGTTTTTTACTTACGGTAATTTGATTGTCAGGTAATTTTTTATTAGTAGTCACCCTTACCCTCCCTAATGCGCCAGACCTCTCTGTCAAAATCAGAAATGTAATTTTCATCCTGTATTACACGATATTCTTCGTATTCCTGCCCGGCTTTTAGCTTTGCTTCCAGTGCGCTAACCTTACCTTTACCTTTGTCCTGTAGTATCGGGTAACTGGATAATTCCAAAAAACTATGAAGAAATTGACCCCAGTCCTGCATTTTCATCAAGATCTGCCTATGTGCACGGTTTTCGGCTAAATCTAGATATGCGGAGATAATCTGGTTCAGTTCCTTGATGTGGGCTTCGCCCAGATAATTTTTAGCAATAGAAACATCGGACTTCATTATTTTCCCATCCGGCGTATGCTTCCAGTTTGTCAGACCCATGTGGAGCTTTGTTGCATCTGCCGAATCGTAGATGATCTCTGCTGCTGTTTTTCCGGTGATCGCCCAGTGGAGTTTGTTCTGAACTGTTGCGAAAAACTCCTTTGTTATTGGGGAGTTTTTGTCATAATCGGCAGCAAGGGCGTAGATGTCGGTGATCTTTTGATAAAACCGCCGCTCACTTGCGCGGATCTCACGTATGCGCTCAAGGAGTTCTTCGAAATAATCTTTGCCGAATAGTTTTCCCTGTTTGAGCCGTTCGTCATCCAGTATGAATCCTTTGATGATGTATTCTTTCAGGGTTTTGGTTGCCCAGATGCGGAATTGGGTGGCCTGGTAGGAGTTGACGCGGTAGCCGACTGCAATAATGGCGTCGAGGTTGTAGAATTCCATTTCCCGGCGGACCTTCCTATTACCCTCTTTTTGAACTGTTTCCAAAATGGAAATCGTTGACTCTTTTCTCAACTCCCCTGTTTCATAGATGTTTGCCAGATGCTTGCTAATGGCAGGTACCTTTACTTCAAACAATCCGGACATTGCTTTCTGGGTGAGCCATACGGTTTCATCCTTCAATACAACTTCTACATTCACATCCCCATCATTTGAGGTATAGAGGATGAAGTCGGATTGTTGTTTTACAATATCTCTTTTGTTCATATACCAGCCTCATGTTGCTCTAATTTCACCCTGACTTCACCACTCATTAGCTTCGGCAGGAGAGTGTCACGGAGTTTTTTGAGGGTGTGGATTTGATTACTATTTATTGAGATTTTATCAAAAAAATGCCTACCGAAAACCTGATTACTTTGCCTGAGCCGTTTGTCATCCAGCACGAATCCTTTGATGATGTATTCTTTCAGGGTTTTGGTTGCCCAGATGCGGAATTGGGTGGCCTGGTAGGAGTTGACGCGGTAGCCGACTGAGATGATGGCGTCGAGGTTGTAGAAATCAAGTTTTCTTGTTACCTGCCTTTTACCTTCATTTTGAACTGCTCGAATTTTTCGAGTAGTTGCTTTTTCATCTAGTTCACCTGACCTGAAAATCTCTTTTAAATGATAGGTAATCGTGTGGTTTTCAACGCCAAAAAGTAAGCCCATAGCCTTTTGTGTAAGCCAGATGTTTTCGTCCTGAAGAAATACTTCGACATTCACATCCCCATCATTTCCGATGTAGAGAATAAAATTTGATTTATTTTCGGGGAGGTTATTTTTATTCATGACTGTTTATCTCCGTATAGTCTGCTGGCGAAGGCGTAGGAGTGGTGGTAGCCCTGTTTTTCATGGAGTTCGATTTCGGATTCGGTGATTTTTACTTATCATGTTTTCTTAATAACCGTGGATTTAAAGTCAAAATTTCCAGATCAGAGTCTGCAAAATCCTTGTCGTTTGTCAGTAGAACAAAACGATGATCTTTGCAGATTGCTGCAATCCCTTTATCAGAAAAATCCAAAGAATCAACGTGCAGAAAATTCTCAATATCAAGTTTTGTAAATGCTTTACCTACAATGTTGAATTTATGGACAATATTTTTGTTAACTATCTGGTAAACATCATTAATAGCATCTTGTCCATCCTGGCAATCCCGATATCTCTTGAATGATAATTTTCTTCTTAAAATATTATTCTCCAGAAGATGTTTTTCATATTCAATTCTGACTGCACGGTTAACAACTTCTGAAATGACGATGAAGTCAACAGCCATTTTGTTTTTCTGTTTAAGAAGGCGATTGAATATAACAGAATATTGCTTTTCCCATGAGGAACCTGTGGGTAAAAAAATATAGAGAAGAATATTTGCATCAAAGAATATTTGTCTTTTATTCAGATTATGGATTTCGGATGAGTTATAGAATTTTGCCATTATTCCTCGCCCAATATTTCATTGATGGATTTTTGCATTCCATCCGGATCTTTATAGTAAAGCTTTGCTGTACCAGTTACCCTTTTCAACAATGCTTTATCTTCCGGTAGCATATTTTCCACGGATAAACTGCTTTCAATTTCTTCTTCCGAAAAATCACGATAAAGCTGTCCAATGGCAGTGTTGAGGAAGGCAGATGTTAAAATCTCAACATTTTGAAAGGAAAGTTTGATTTTTCTTCCTTCGTGAAACGCTTTCTTAATTAAATCATACATTTTCTGACCGTCATCTGCCTCCACACAAAATCCGCTGCCTACCATATTAAAAACATGAATAATTATTTCTTGCATTGTTAAACTCCTATTTTAAAATAGCTCATCTGACGCGGTTTCACTTATTAATGAGTATGATGTCACATTGTCCGTTTTGAACTCCATATTTATAATTGTGCCTGGGAAAGAGCCTGAAAATAATCTCGTTTGTACCCCATTTGGGTCCAGTTGATAAAACCCATCATCGCTGATGATCTGTATTTTACTCTTATTCAGGATCACAAATTCTTTGAGAATAGCCAATCCAATCCCACCGGAAATACCTTGTTTTGTTGAGTGTCCATCTTTCATTGCCCATTTTATGAAAACATCAAATTAGCATTTTGATTTAAGAAGTTATCTGTTTTTTCCAGATAGCCTACATTGATGCCAAAGTAGATTTGATTAAATCTACAGATTTAAATACTTTACAAAGTCTGCCTCTGATGGTAGAAATTTCAAAGGTTTATAAAGGAGTCCTCATTACAGACACACTTGAAAACTATATAGGTAAAGAGCATGTCTCGTTATGTCAATTTTTATTTTTCCTTAACATAACGGACATAGCACAATATGTAGAAAATAATTTCTACACTGATAAAACTTGGCATTTCAAGTTTAATGTAGAAGCAATGATCAAACTCGTTGTAGTAAAATTCTTCAGGCAAAAGTCATTTAAGAAGACTATCAGCACCTTAACAGAGGAAGAAGCGTGGCTACTTGGTTTTCAAGAGAAAGATAATGAAATCCCAATTCCAACAGGATCAGCTCTACACCATTTCGTAAAATATCGACTTGGAGTTGAAGGTATTGATAAAATAATGCTGATGTTAGGTGAGAAAATCGCCAAACTTTCAAATTCAAATGAAGCAAAATTGGATTCAACACCTCTTGAAGCTTCTAGATATTCTAAAAATAGTAAATTCAATCCACACTATGAATGTAAAATGGATAAGGCTCATATTACAATGGTTGGTACATATCCGGTTTATATGACATATACCGATGGACTTGCTGGGGACTCTCCAGAATTACCATCGCATATAGATGCTCTTTTGAAAATGGATGCTAATATTGATGAATATCGCCTTTATGGTGCTTATGATTCTTTTCAAAACCATGCTGACATCTGGTATAAATTGAATGCTAATCCTTTAATTTCATTGGGTGTTGATGCAGTAATTAATGATGAAGGTAAACTTGAAAGGATTGATCATTGGGCAAATAAGATGTGGAAGCTTGGTGGATCAAAATATATGAATATCGTTGAGAAATTAGAGCTCTTATATGAAAATGATAGGCAGGAACAGGTGGGCATGTATATTAGAAATAAGAATTTGGAGGATAAAACCTTCCCAGAATCTAAAAAACTCAGACAGGAGTGTGAAAGGATTCATGGACATATAAAAAATACATTGAAATTCGATGTTAGATATATAGTTGACAAGAGCAGAGAACTATATGTGAAATTCAATTTTATTACATACCAGTTGTTGTTATTGATAAATTTAGCAAACAGTATTGAACCTGCAAACGCTTTTGAGAATTTCATATAATCTTGGATCAACCTTAATTTGAGGATTGATTCTTTTACAATATAGCTTATGCTATCGACTTTTTTAGTTCAATCAATTTATTGATTGGATATGTGGACTCATATGTATAAATATTATTACTTTTGATAATAATATATTTGAAACTTGTTGTGATTTTTATTTATACTTTGCAGTGATTATTATCGCCGATCAAATTAGAAACGCCAGATTACATTCTAATTTGATGGTTTCGCTTCATAGTTCAAAAGAGATGACAACGTTTATGTATAAAAGTGAGTTCTAATCCCCACGTCAATTCAAGTTCCACAATAATAATTGGATAATGATTATTGGCCAAGAGGAAAAAAAATGAAAAAAATGATCAAAACAATAATTACACTGGCCATAGTTATGACCGGACTGTTGATCTCAGGATGTACAGACAGCGAACCTGCCTCCCAGCAGCAATTCAACCACAACCTGCCGGTAGTTCCTGTTGCAGTGAATGTCACTATAGGCGAAGCACTTGCGGACCCTTATGCACATGAAACGATCCGTGTGACTGGTATCGTGAACCAGACCATCAATGTTATGGGTTATACATACATGGAGATCACAGACAGCACTGGCAGCCTGTGGGTGGCAGGGTATTCGACACAACTGGACAACGGCACAGAGATAACAGCCACTGGCAACCTGAATATCGAGTTTACCAGTCCCACTATGGGCAGGACATTCGACATTATTTTATTTGCTGATTCGATCTCTGGCGGGAACACATCTGTTTCGAACTCCCCGCATGGTAGCGGTACTATAATGGCGGGTGACATCAATGTCACACCTGTTGACGGGGGCACAAGGATAGAAGATATCAAGTCTATGTCTGCACAACTGGATGGACAGGTTGTGAAGGTATCTGCCGTTGTAGTGAAAAACGTGGTGCTCATTGATGATTATTTCCTGACGCTTGATGATGGTACAGGAGAGTTGAAGGCAAGATGTCCAAATACTTTTAATGTATCCCTGGGGGACAGCGTGGTAGTCACGGGCACTGTAATGACAGATGTGGACCTTGGAAGTGGATATTATTATGAAGTATTGCTCCAGATAACTGATGTGGAGTAGGTACGTCAGGTATTGTGTCTATCAAAGTTAGTACAAAGTTAGTACAAAGTCAGTATAAAGTCAGTATAAAGTCAATATAAATCCTGGTATAAAGTTAGGTATGAGATGATGGTGACATGATGCAAAAGTATCCTGTAGTAATGACAATAGCAGGGTCAGATTCAGGCGGCGGTGCAGGTATACAGGCTGACCTGAAGACCTTTGCAACACTGGGGGCCCATGGTACGTGTGCAATTACTTCTATTACCTCCCAGAACACCACAGGCGTGCAGGATGTGCATGACCTGCCGCCCGGTACTGTTGAATCCCAGATACGGGCAGTGGCTTCTGATATGAAGATCACTTATGCCAAGACCGGCATGCTCTCTTCATCTGCTATTATCTCAAGGGTGGCGGAGATGGCCAGGGAGTACCAGATCCCGCTGGTGGTTGACCCGGTTATGGCAGCCGAGGCTGGAGACAGCCTGATCAGGCGCGAGGCTGTTACGACCCTGCAGGAGGAACTTATCCCGCTGGCCAGGGTACTGACACCCAATGTAGATGAGGCCGGGATCCTCTCCGGTATCAGGATCAATGACCTGGATGACGCAAAGGAAGCGGCACACCGCATTGTGTATTTGGGAGCAAATGCAGTAATTATCACAGGTGGGCACCTTGAGGGGGCTGACCTGCTGTATGACGGCGTGGATTTTACGCTTGTGGACGGCGAACTGGTCAAGGGCGGGACCCACGGGGCAGGGTGCACCTATTCGGCGGCATTGACTGTGTTTCTTGCTGGCGGGGCAAGTCTGCGGGATGCGGCTGCGGGTGCCAAGTTGTTTGTGACCAGGGCTATTCTTGAAAGCCGGTCTGTCGGGCAGGGCGTGGGGCCTGTGAACCAGGCGCAGCATACGGTGACGACTGCCCGGATGTACGAGGCAGTTGTGGATGTGCAGGAGGCGGTTGCCATACTGGAATCGTCCAGGGATTTTACCTCTCTTATACCCGAAGTGGGCTGCAATGTTGCCAGTGCCATTCCTGATGCGTCCGGTACCGAGGATGTTTGTGCGGTGCGGGGGCGTATCGTCAGGTTGGAGGGGCGTGTGCAGGCTGTGGGTTGTCCGGTCATGGGTGCCAGCAGGCATGTGGCAAGGATCGTGCTGGCTGCCATGCATCACGATGCGGGATTGCGGGCTGCCCTGAACATCCGTTATTCCGGAGATGTGCTGGAGGTGGCAAAGGATATGGGGCTGGCTGTGGCTTCATTTGACAGGGCGCATGAGCCCGAGGGTGTGAGTACAATGGAATGGGGCACCCGGACTGCTATTGATATGTACCGGAAGCTGCACAACCGGGTGCCGGATGTGGTGTATGACCTGGGTGCGGTGGGCAAGGAGCCTATGGTACGGCTGCTGGCGCACCGGGCTGTGGATGTGGCTGGGATGGGTGTGGAGATTGGGAGGCGTTTGAGGGAAGAATAGCAGGGTGCTCAGGAAGGAGTTTCCCCCTTTGAAGGTATGGTAACCATCTATGGGCTCCAAGCTGCTACTACGGCTCTGTAGGCGCTGGCTGGGATGTGTTTGTGAAGTATATCTCGGTACATAATTCATATGAGCATAACAGGAGATATTCCTGAAAAAATGCCATATACAGGCCCAGTACATTTGTACAGGGTATACAAGTGACCACCTAAGAATAGTGAAAAGCGGTAAACGATGATCGGAGTTCGACCATAAGCTTCAGCGGAACTTCGTAAACAACGAAACCGTTATCTGTATTTATCTTCATGTTATTGTCATAGTTGATGAGGTGTTGTTATGTATCCCCGTATTTCAATTAATCCAAAGGTTTGCCACGGGCAGGCTTGCATTAAAGGGACCCGTATCCCTGTCCACCAGATCGTACACATGCTGGCCAATGGAGACACGATTGAGGAACTCCTGGAAGAGTATCCTTCACTCGAACGGGAGGATATTCTTACATGTCTTGACTACGCAGCGTCACTGGCTGAAGAGCAAGTTACACCCATTGAGGCGTTGGCGAGTGCAGTATGAAGATTTTCGTGGACGAAAACATACCATTGATGACCGTTCGGGTGCTGCGTGAGATGGGGCACGACGTACGAGACATTCGCGGCACAGCACAGCAGGGTATTACTGATGATGTTCTCTGGGAGATAGCTCAGCAAGAAGGGCGATTGTTGATCACGACAGATAAGGGGTTTACGCAGTATCGTGAGGAACTCCACCACGGCATTCTGATTGTGCGCCTCAGACAGCCGAATCGACACAAGATTCACCAGCGCGTTATGCAAGCAATGACTCAATTTGCAGCAGAGGAGTGGCGTGATTTACTGGTTGTGATGCGGGATGTGATGCAGAGTGTGTGGCGGACTGGTGGGGGAACTGATTAGACTGTGGAGCACAATGTCAAGATATCCATTCAAGGGCGCATGAGCCCCCTGGTATCAGTACAATAGAATGGGGCACCAAGACTGCTATTGATACGTACCGGAAGCTTCACAACCGGGTGCCGGATGTGGCGGGGATGGGTGTGGAGATTGGGAGGAGGATGGGAGAGGGGGAGTGAGTCTTTCAAGCGTTATTTATGGAGTTTGGATATCTAACGGCAGGCAAAAAGATTATTGCAATAAACGACATGAATGAATAGTATGAAAGTATTAAACTATAGAATTCTACTGAGAAAAGAACCTGAGGGTGGTTATACAGTAATGGTTCCTTTACTTCCCGGCTGTGTCACATACGGGGAAACAATAGAAGAAGCGATAGATATGGCAAAGGAAGCCATTGAGTTATACATAGAGAGCTTAAAAGAGCATGGTGAAATAATACCTACAGAGGAAGGGATTTTAGAATATTCTTTAACAGTGGAGGCTCGTGCCCAAACTTCCATCCCTCAATTCCAAAAAAATTGATAAAGAAATATCCGGTGCAGAGTATCAAGAGTTTCTTGCTGAAATTGTGAATCTGGTGCAAAATCACCGCGTACTTGCTGTACAGACCGTTCAAACTGTTTCAAACCAGTTGTATTGGAATATTGGCGAATTGATTATAAAAAAGCAACAACAATACGGCTGGGGTAAATCTATTGTTGAACAATTAAGCAAAGATTTGAATTTTTATATTGGCAAAGGTGTAAGCTGGTCACCACGTAACCTTCGGTTTATGCGACAATTGGTAGACGAATACTCAAATGTGAAACAGCCTGTTTCAGAATTTGAAAACCTGAAACAGCTTGTGTCAGAAGTTCCATGGGGGCATAATATTCTGATACTTCAAAAAGTAAAAGATATAAATGCTCGTATTTTTTATTTACAAACTACTATTAAAAACAGATACAGCCGTTCGGTTTTGCTACATCAAATAAAAGCTAATGCTTATACCAATTATCTACTGCATCCTTCTCAGCACAATTTTGCAACCGTTTTGCCAGAGAATATGTTTGAGCAAACGCAAGAAAGCATTAAAAGTGTTTATTCGCTCGATTTTTTAGACATTAACAAGCCGATTACCGAAAAACAACTGGAAAATACGATGGTTGAAAGAGTTAAACGCCTGATGATGGAATTAGGGTATGGATTCTGTTTTATCGGAAATCAATATCGTGTTACCTTGGGCGAGAAAGAATATTTTATTGATTTACTTTTTTACCATCGAATAATAAAATGCCTGGTTGCAGTAGAATTGAAAGTAATCGAGTTTGAACCTGAATTTATAGGCAAACTTGATTTTTATTTGCAGTTGATAGATGAACAATTAAAACAGCCGGATGACAGTCCAAGTATTGGGATTTTGTTAGTGCCGCATAAAGACAGGTTGGAAGTCGAATATGCTCTAAGAACCGCATCAAAACCAATAGGTGTAGCAAAATATATTCTATGCAAACAATTACCAAGCGACCTATACGGCAAATTACCATCTGCTGAAGATTTTCAGCAAATACTGAAATCTAAAAAGGATGGATTGTTATGAAAAACGGTTGGGAAGTAAAGACTCTGAACTAAATATCTGAAAATTTAGATCGCAAAAGAGATGCAGAACTTGGAAGTTACATAGGGACAAATTGTTCCCATATAGAAATGCTAACTCATAGAAATGAATCTCCCCACAGCAGAGCTGTGGTGCATCTTATGTCTCAGGCTACTGAGTTGCATTGACCATGTTTTGTC
>Ga0255367_1034_pt1 | contig 41392 bp, 36 predicted proteins | sample ANMaggSeSYBR01D8_FD_182098 | JGI IMG/M metagenome (GOLD analysis project Ga0255367, IMG submission 182098) | Sediment cell enrichment communities from methane seep in Santa Monica Basin, California, United Staets - ANME aggregate JGI... | ecosystem: Environmental > Aquatic > Marine > Cold seeps >... | reverse complement strand
TTACGGTTTAGCGAAGCAGATAGTAAACCTTACAACGAGCTGGGATACATATTCGATTAACTTCACCACCAAGAACTTCAGCAGCCCGGTCAATGATTCTCGATTGTCGTTCTGGCTGGCGACTGACTCTAAGGATGGTGATCAGTACTGGATAGATGAAGTGGTTCTCCAGGCTCGTTAACGCGCTTGGAGATATTCTAAATAGGCGAAGGCAGAAATGATCCTGCCTTTTGTCCCTGTATAATGTACTTGATATTTCAAGCCGTGAACGGCTACCTTATTTCCTTGGATGAAATTTTTCGTGAATTTTTTTAAGATGCTCACGGGCTACGTGAGTATAAATCTGTGTTGTGGAAATATCAACGTGGCCCAGCATGATCTGAACCGACCTCAAGTCGGCGCCGCCTTCAAGCAGGTGGCTTGCAAAAGAGTGCCTTAAACTGTGTGGTTTGATTTTTCTGATGATTCCTGCCTTTTGTCCATATTTTCTAAGCAGTTTCCAGAAACCTTGACGTGTCATGGGTTTTCCTGCCCTTGCGACAAAGAGATAGGGACTTGCCACGTTTTTTAAAAGCTTTGCCCTGAAAGTCTTTATGTAAAAGTCGATTTTTTCTTTTGCATAAAGACCGATAGGAACTACTCTTTCCTTTGAGCCTTTTCCGAAAACTCTTACAAAACAGGCTTCCAGATTTACATCCTGAACTTTTAAATTAACAAGTTCCGATACCCTCAGGCCGGCTGCATAAAGAAGCTCTATCATTGCTGCATCTCTTGCTTCTATCGGCTTATTTAAATTCGGAGTATTTAACAGGTTTTCAACTTCTTCAAATGACAGAACATCGGGAAGTTTGAGGCTGCTTTTGGGAAGGTCAATAATTCTTGTCGGATCATTTTTTATTACTTTTTCCTCTACAAGGAATCTGTAAAATCCTCTGATGGTTACAAGATGCCTTGCTCTTGATCTTGCCCCAAGTCCTGCAATCCTTAGTGAGATTAAGTGCTTTAATATAGCAGCAGTGTCAGCGTCAGAAATAGTCTTTATTCTTTTAGTCTTCAGAAAATTGAGATATCTTGTCAGATCACTGCTGTATGATTCCAGAGTTTTTTTTGAAAGTCCTTTTTCAACGAGGAGATAATTCAGATATTGATCAACAAGGACGTCTAATGATGGCATAGAGATACGGTTATCGGTTCAAGGTTCACAGTTGTCGGTTTACGGTTTTTTAATAAACAAATTTTAGCAGTAAGAATAAAACCGGAACATTAAATAATCAACAGAAAATCATGACATGCTTTATTTCCTGGTTTACACTTTTTTGGGGAAACCATCCTCACAGGGAAGCCCCGCCTTTTAAGGCTGGGAGATTCACGATGCCATCTTTATTGATTGACATATTTATTTGTAACAAGTAAGAATAATACCTGTAAGAACAGGTCGCGGGTTGGATTGAATAAAGCGAGACCCGACAAAAGGATAAGGTAGAGGATAAAACATGCGTGTAACATCAAAAGGCCAGGTTACAATTCCAATTGAGATCAGGGAAAAAGCAGGTATACTGCCGAATATGGATGTGGAATTTGAGATTATAAAGGATAGGGTGTTCTTGAAAAAGGCAAAAAAACAACCAAGGCGAGGCAAGGATCTTATTAAGCAAATGCGAGGCAGAGGCACGGTAAGGATGACCACAGATGAGATCATGGCGCTGACAAGGGAAGAATAAGCTATGGAAATTCTGGTTGACAGCAATGTGATTCTCGATGTTTTTACAAATGACGAAAAATGGTTTCAATGGTCGTCCCAATTTCTTGCCAGATATGCCGATGATCATATCCTGGTGATTAATCCTATTATATATGCAGAAATATCTGTTCGATTCGATAACATCGAAGACCTTGAAGATGCATTGCCCCCTGAGTTCTTCAGCAAACGTCAGCTTCCATGGGAGGCCGCATTTCTTGCGGGCAAGTGTTTTTTGAGATATAGAAAAATGGGCGGCAAAAAGCGTTCGCCTTTGCCGGATTTCTATATTGGGGCGCATGCTGCCGTGGCACAGATAGCATTATTAACCAGAGATGTATCGCGTTATCGCACATATTTCCCAAAACTAAAGCTTATTTCCCCGGACAGGACATAGGTTGCAGTAGAATAAGAGAATGCATCATCCAGCAAAGCCCACACGAATAAAGACCGCCAGCGTCTTTGTCTCCTCGACATTGAGCAAAAATCAGCCCGTCGAAAGCTTTTGTTGGGTTTCGTTCCTCAACCCAACCTACTTTATCCCTTGCAGTAATGTTAATGGATCATGGCTGTTTAGTACTTCAGCCCCATCTTTTCTGACAACAACCATATTTTCGAGCCTGATACCTCCCCAGCCGGGTATGTAGATGCCGGGTTCGACGGTGAAAACCATCTGTTTTTCAAGCAATGTATCTTTTAACGAGCTGATTCCGGGAGGCTCATGAACAGCCAGTCCTATTCCATGCCCCAGCCCATGACCAAAATTATCCTTAAAACCCATACTGTCTATATGGTTTCGTGCAATTTCATCCACATCCTTTGAACTTATTCCCGGCTTTATAGCATCAATTGCTTTAAGTTGGGCATCAAGTACCGTATTAAAAATTTTTTTAAACTTGTCATCCGGGCTTCCAATTACAAGTGTCCGGCTAATATCAGAGCAGTAACCGTTTAATCTTGCCCCCCAGTCAAAAAGAATCGGTTCACCTTTATGAAAATTACGGTTTCCGGGAATTGCATGGGGAAGTGCGCTGTTTGGGCCTGATGCTACAATTATCGGAAACGATAAAGAGTCAGCGCCGGCTTCACGCAAATTTTTCTCAAGTATCCATGCTGCCTCTTTTTCCGTCATTCCCGGCTTAATGGTATTTTCTGCAAAATTTATGAACACAGATTCAGCAATAAACAATGCCTTTTTTATTTCTTCAAGTTCTGACTGTTCTTTTACTGCACGCAGACATTCCATAATATTGTCAGCTTCAACAAGCTCAACATCTATGTCGGAAGAACTTAACTGCCCGCAAATTTTGTTATACTGCATATATGACATGCGTATACTTTCAAAGCCGAGTCTTTTTGTTTGAAGAGTATTGATAATATTGGGGAGTTCCTTAACCAGTCCCTTTTTATAACAAATGATTTCATAAAGAGGTGCTTCCCTTGCTGCCTGCAGGTCATTGCGCGAATCTGTGGCCAGTATCAGTCTTTTATCAGTTATAAAAAGGGCCCCTGCTGTTTCATCAAACCGGGTATCCTCGCCTGTAAATCCGCTTAAATAACGGCGATTTTCCTCAACAAGTACCAGCAGGGAGTCAATATTATTTTCTGCAAGAGATTTCCTGAGCCTTTCCACTCTTTTTTCAATTGTTTTTTTCAAATTAATCTCCTAAATTGAACCTGAGTTGAGCGATTTTTTGCGAAGAAATGTGCCGAGATCTTGATGCAGCAAGGTTTGCGAAAAGTGCAGGCATACCAATGGATATGCCGAGATTTTTCGCAAGCCCTTGATGCGCAAGAGATTGGTGCAGGTCGAGTAAAAAATCGCTCAATGTAGGTTGAATATTTACTACAAATAATATCATGAAAAATTACGTAATACAAAAATAAAATTGATGGTTTCGTAAAAAGTCCGGCGAAATTTAATTACTTGACAATAAACGGCCATGTGGCTACAATAATAAGTAATGTGGCCGTTTAATTAACTTGAGCATAGGAGATTAAAATGTATGGTCAATCAATAGGCATTCAAACCGAAAACGTAAAAGGCCTGATTTTGCTTCTTAAGCAGGGACTGCCGGTTTCGTCTTTCAGCCGGTTGAGTATGATACTGGGCGTGCCCGAAAAGAGTCTGGCAACCACTGTGAATATTCCTCAACGGACTTTGACCCGCAGGAAAAAAGAGGGTCGTCTGAAAACAGATGAATCAGAACGTGTGTTGCGCCTTGCATGCCTGTACGAAAGAGCAATTGAAGTATATGGCGACGAGGATTTGGCACGTCAATGGTTTCATTTACCGGTAAAAGGTCTGGGTGGCAAAACTCCTCTTGAGTTTGCCGATACAGAGACGGGGGCCAGAGAAGTTGAGGATATGCTGGGCCGGATTGAAGACGGAGTAGTTTATTAATGTTAACGGCCTGGCGATTGGTGCACAAACGCAAAGTCGATGAAGCTTTTACCGGTACAGGTTCAAGGCGCTACGGCGGACGGTGGAATTACAAGGGTATAGGGGTGGTTTACGTATCCGACTCTCTGGCTCTGGCCGCCCTTGAAATCATCGTTCATGCAGCTTCTTATCAGGCTTTAAGAGATTACGTAAGCATCAAGGTGATTTTTCCTAAGACCCTGGTTGCCGATGTAAACAATATCGCCAGGTTGCCGAAAGACTGGCAGGCCGATTCCCCGCCAATAAAGCTAAGAGAAACAGGTAAAATATGGTATTTTGATCAAATTTCAGCGGTTTTAAAAGTACCAAGCACCATTATTCCAACTGAATGTAACTATGTCCTCAACCCTGGACACCCAGACTTTAAAAAGGTAGCTGTCAAACAGGCTATGCCGTTTAAATTCGATCAAAGGTTGAATCGGTAAACTTTTGACCGAGCCCTTATGTTTAAAGGCTTTTTAGCACGTGTCATTTCTATATCCTTTTTTTAACAGTGTAATTCCGTGAAAATCCGTGGTGAAGTATTTCAAAAATTAAGACGTTATGATAAATTCCGATATTATAGTTTCAGCAGCAGTAGAAGAGGAGCTTTCAAAACTTATTGATCGCATTGAAAGTCCGGTTTTTTCAATTGTGGGCGGCAGAAGAATTACCAGTGGATATATTGCGGGAAAATCTGTCCGTGTTTTGATAACAGGGCCTGGAACTGTTAATGCCGTCCAGTCCTTAACCGCAGCCATTGAAAATGCAAGACCGTCCCTGATAATTCAAACAGGATGTGCAGGAGCATTCAGGGAGTCAGGTTTGAATATAGGAGATATTGGAATTGCAACAGAAGAAATAGATATCCAGCTTGGTATTGAGGCGGGGAATGGTAGTCTGCCTTTAAATGAACTGCCGTTTTCGATAATCAAGAGCAGTAATATTGATATTAAAAATCGTTATCCTTTTGATATTAAGCCTGTAAATCAGGCATCAGAAACTTTAGTAAAGGTTTTTGAAGGAAAGGGCATTCAGGTAGTAAAAGGATCATTTGTAACTGTTTCAACAATAACCGCTACAGATAGCAGGGCAAAGGATATTTATAAACATTACAGCCCATTTATGGAATGTATGGAAGGGGCAGGGGCGGCTCATCTGGCAATACATTACGACATTCCTTTTCTGGAAATACGATCAGCAAGCAATTTTGTTGGAAAACGAGACAGGAGTTCATGGAATCTGCCGCTTGCATTTGAAAGAGGTGCTTTGGCTGTTTTAAATTTAATTCGTACAGCGGATGAGCGTAAGGTGTAATCAAATTAAAACCATGAAAAACTCACGCATAAGATATCGTAAAGAAAGAACTTGCCCCGAGTAAAAACAATAGTAACAGTTCGACAAGCCTTTAATAAACAATGAACAAGATCCTGCAAGGTTCTTTCTTAACGCTTTCTAATGCGCTCAAACAGTTTCCTGCTTTGAATTTGATCACACCTTAAGCTCATTTCTCAGTTCCATTTTTTATCAGAAGTCGTTTGACATCTTCTATTGCCATATAAAAAGAGGGGACCAGGATCAGGGTAATCAAGGTGGCAAACACGACGCCAAACCCTAGAGACAGGGCCATAGGGATTAGAAACCTTGCCTGGCGTGAGGTTTCGAAAATCATGGGCGCGAGCCCGCCGAATGTGGTTAATGTGGTCAGAATGATTGGTCGAAAACGGTGTAAACCGGAGGCTTGTATGGCTTCCAGAGGGGCCATGCCAGCCTGGCGCCTGCGGTTGGCAAAGTCGATCAGCACCAGGGCGTCGTTTACCACTACACCGGACAGGGCCACAACGCCAAACATGCTCAAAATACTCAGGCTGTAGCCCATGATCAGGTGGCCGATGAGTGCGCCCACGATACCAAAAGGTATTGCGATCATGATAATTAAAGGTTGTATGTAGCTGTTTAATGGGACCGCCAGCATGGCGTAGATAACTATCATAGCCATGAGAAGTCCTCTGAAAAGGCTTTGCATGCTCTCTTTCTGATCAGCCTGCCGGCCCTCGAAACTGTAAGCCAGTCCCGGATATTTTTGCTGAAGTTCCGGAAGGATTTCTGCCTCGACCGAACTAAGTATTTGTCCGGCCTGGCTCCTAGGAGATACATCGGCTGTTATAGTTACTATCCTTTGGCCGTTTCGGCGGTTGATGTCAGTATAGGATCTGCCCCGGCTGATATATACCGCATCCCGAAGGAGAATTTCAGTCCCTTTTGGTGTTTGCAGAACCATTTCTTCCAGATTGTATTCGGAGATACGCTCCTGCCTGGGAAGCCTTACCAGAACTTTAACTTCATTTCGACCCCGCTGCTGCCGGAGAACTTCGGCGCCGTAAAACGCATGACGGACCTGCCTGGCCACTTCGCGGGCTTCCAGGCCAAGGCTTCGAGCCTCGGGCTTTATTTTAAAATCGATCTGCTGCTTGCCAGGTGAGAATCCATCATCAATGTCTTTTGTATTTGGATAAAAACTCAGGGCTTTGGCCATATCTGCGCTGGCTCTTTCAAGAAGATCCATTTTCTGGTGACTGAGCTCTACGGACATGGCTGCCCCTCTTCCAGGACCGCCGGCATCGGATTCAAATTTGATATATTCCAGTCCTGGAATAACGCCCACCTGCTCCCTCCATCGTCTGGTAACATCAGCCGTGGAAAGGGGACGAACATCAGGGGGGGTGAGATAGGCGCGTATTTCTATCGTGTTATCATGAATGCTGGAAAAAATGCCTTCCACCAGCTCTTTATCGCCATTTTTTGAAGTTACCTCCTGGGCTGCCTGTATCAGTTTTTTTTCAACCTGCCGGGCTTTTTCAAAGGCTGCGCCAAAAGGAAGAACTGCGGTCACCTTTGCGTAATCGGATTCGATTTTTGGAAAAAGTTCAAAACCCATGCGCCCGCTTTTAATATAGCCGATGGTTACAAGAATTATTGCGATTCCTGTTGCCATAGTCAAATAGCGCCATTGAATGGTTGCTTTTAGAAAGGGCCCGTAACGCTGGTTGACAAATTTCAGAAAAGCACGTCCAAAACTCTGTTGCGCATGAAATATCCAGCCAAACAACCCTGATGGAGCATCTGTTCGTTTGCGTCCTATGTGGGCCGGAAGGATGAAAAAACTTTCAATAAGAGAGATGGCAAAAACGCTGATAACCACCATAGGAATCTGCTTAAATATTTTACCCATAAACCCGGGCACAAAAAACATGGGAACGAAAGCCACCATGTTGGTAAGGATTGCAAAGGTAATTGGCATGGCAATTTCTCTGGCACCTGTAACTGCCGCCTTAGGCCAGGTCTTTCCGCGCTGCTGGTGATAGTAGATATTTTCACCCACGATAATGGCATCATCAACAACAATCCCAAGGGTAACTATAAAGGCAAACATGGAGATCATATTGATGCTTACATAGGATATGTTTAAAAGGAAAAGGGAGCCCAGAAAAGATACCGGTATTCCAAGACTAACCCAAAAAGCAAGGCGGGGTTCTAAAAAAAGAGCCAGCAGTATAAATACCAGGGCAAGTCCAATTAAGCCGTTTTTCATTAAAAGTCCCAGCCGCTGACGATAGACATTCGAGCGGTCATTTCTAAGGTCAACACGAAGTCCCTGTGGAAGAGACACATTGACCTCTTTCACTACTTGTCTTGCCGCGTCGGAGACAGATATGGGTGTCTGGTCTCCTACCCTGTAAACATCGAGCATCACAGCCGGCTTTCCGTTATAACTTGAGGATACTGTGGTTTCCTCAAAGCCGTCTTTGATTATGGCGATATCATCAAGCAAAATCTGTGAGCCGTCACTTGCCGTAATAATGGGAATTTGGGCGAATTCCGGGCCGAAATCTCTTCGTTCCTTCATGCGAACCAGAATATCGCCGGATTGTGTTCTGATTGCGCCGCCGGGAAGCTCTACTGAAGCTCTCCTTATGCGCTGGGCTACATCATCGAGGGTGAGCGAATATGAGCGAAGGGTATTTGCGGGGATTTCTACGTCGATTTCATGGTTTCTTGCGGAGATGACTTCCACCTGGGTGATATCCTGCTCCTGAAGAAGCCGGTCCCGGATATACTCTGCGTATTCTCGAAGAACCCATTCGCTTTGATCCCCGTAAAGAGCCAGGGAGACTACGTATCGCTTTCTGGAGATGATAGCTATCGTAGGTTCTTCAATATCTTCGGGAAAGGATACTATGCGGTCCATTTCGTTCCGGATATCCTGGGCGAGCTTTTGAAGGTTTTCGCCCTCAATCATATCGACAGTAACTGTGCCAAAACCTTCGCGGGCCGTGGAGCGTACCTCATCGGCCCCCTCAAGTCCCACCACCGCTTCTTCGATAGCAAGTAAAATGCCCTGTTCAACTTCCTGGGGGCTTGCCCCAGGGTATGGTACCGTAATCCTGACCATGTCCATATCAAAATAAGGAAACACTTCCTTTTTGATATTGTAAGCCAGGACTATCCCGCCGATAAGCAGAACCAGCATGAGAAGGTTTGCGGCCACAGAGTGACCCGCCATCCATGCGATGGGGCCTTTTTTGATATTGGGGGGAGTATGTTTATTATTTAAATCCATTTTACTTATTCAGGTTGAAGGCTGAAGGCTGAAGTATTTCAACCTGTGCGGTTAGCTTTTAGCCATTAGCGGTTAGCTTTTGGATAAAACTGTTCAACATCCTCTTTACCTCATTGACTTGTTGATTAAGTTCTCTAAAATTTCTCATTTCCACCCCTTTTCAATGCTAACGGCTAAACGCTAATGGCTAAACGCACAGGTTGCAGTTTTGTGTGATCACGCATGATTTATCCCTATTAGCCTTCTACCTTCAGTCTATCCACCTGAGTAGTTGGCGGCTATTCCACCTGTATTGGCATGCCGTCTATGGGTGCAGGAAGATCAGATATGATCAAACGTTCGCCGGGTTTTATGGCATTATCGATAAGTACCACGCCGGCATCTCTATAAACAGGGTGAACTTCTTTAATTTCAAGAGTTAAATTTTCGCCGGCGATCCATATAAAAGAATTATCCCTGAAGGCTGTTCGGGGAATTTTATAAACGTTTTCCAGTTTTTTCCCTTTGATTTCAACATGCACATAATCGTCAATCAAAAGCGGCGGCTTGTCATTCTTTGAATTTTTTAATCCCAAAGGATCTTCAACCTCGATAAGAACTCTGGCCATGCGTCCTTCGGGCGAAAGGTCTCCCAACAGCCGTATGACGGTTCCGGTGCGTTCATAGCCCTGGGCATAGATGATACGGGCTCTGGTTGCCGGATCACCCAGGCTTCGCGGTATCTGAATCCAGCTTAATCTGTCCAGTGGGACTGATGTCTGAATCCAGTAGGAATCGCTGCCGACCAGTTCAGCCAGCCGTTCCTGCGGAGTTACCTGTGAGCCGAGGTTTACCAGTCTGGATCTGACCATAGCGTTGAAGGGCGCTTTAATTTTTGTGCGCGAAAGATTTAGATAAGCCTTTTTAAGATCGGCTTTGGCTGCATTAAGTTCGGCTTTAGCCTTTTCAAGGTGTGGTTTTCGCAGGGCCAGCTCTACCTCTCTATCCTCGGCATCCTTGTCTCCATTCAGCAATTCCCACTCTCGCTTTGCCACTTCCTGCCTTCCAAGTTCCAGCTTCAGGGAATAATTTGCATCGGCCAGGGCTTTTTCTTTTTGTATCAGAGCCAGTTTGTAATCTTCAGGGTCAATCTTAAGCACAAGAGAGCCAGCCTTCAGCAGACCACCTTCGATAAACTCAGGGTTAATATCTATTACTTCTCCGGTTACACGAGGTCTCAACTCAACTTCCCTTGCCGGTACTACTGTCCCCATGGCATTTAGTATTACGGTATGGTTTGCCGGAAAAAGTGGCTTTACCTGGACAACAGGAGCCAGTTTTACTGGAGCCTGCCTTTTACTTTTAGGGCCGGTATTTTTTAGATAAAAGGCTGCGGCAACTCCCGCTACAATAATAATTGCGGGTAAAACAATTTTTAATATCCGCTTTTTCCTGACCGATGAGGTCTTAGTGTTATTCGTTAAATTTTTATTTTGCTCTTTTTCTTGCATATTTCGTCTATCCCGAAACAGTAAAGATTAAGCCTTCAGTCCATGTACCACCAAGAGAGCGGTATAGACTTATGCGGTTTGTCAGAAGAGTCGCATGCTGAGTTATAAGATTACGTTCCAGATCCTGCACGGATAAAAGTTGTGTAAGCACTGGAAGATAGTCGTTGAGTCCATTGCGATAGCGAAGAGTTGCCTGGTCTAAAGCTTTTCGAGCTGTCTGGATTACCTGTTTTAGCTTCAGAATATGCTCTTGTTGTTTGGCTTCAGTAACAAGCGCATCCTCAACTTCTCTTATGGCTGTGAGGATGGTTTGACGATAGGCTGCAAAATTTTCATCTTTCAGTGCCATGGTTCGATCAACTTCAGCAGCACGCCGGTTCCCGTCGAAAACAGGCGCAGTTAAGTTTGCAGCAAGACTGAGCAGCCAGTTGTCGAGAAGAAGATCAAGATGCTCATTTTCGAAGATAGCCCTGGCTGAGAGGGTAAGAGACGGAAGCCTGTCTGCCCGTGCGGCTGATACATTCCATCCGGCGGACTGAAGCCTTAACTGTGCGGCTTTAATATCCGGGCGGTTTTCCAGAAGGTCTGCCGGTATTCCTGTGGATGGCATGGGCGCCAGTTTCGGCAAGTCAGGTCTTGAAATCACCAGCGGACTTCGAGGGGCTTTTCCAAGAAGTACTGACAATTCGTTCATGAGTTTACTCTCCTGGGCTTCCACCAGTGGTATTTGCGCCCGGACCTGGTCAATCACCTGCTGTTGCTGATAGACGTCTAATGCCGAAACTATGGCATGCCTGAACCTGAGTTCGATAAGCTCCAAAAAAGTCTGGTTGGTTTCTATCTGTTCGTTTAAGAGATGTTTCTGCGTACGCTGGGCAATGATCTGAAGCCAACGGTTGGTTACCTCGGCCGCCAGAGTGATAGCTGCAGCGTTAAGATCCTGTTCACTGGCCTCAGTCGAGAGAATTGCCGCCTCCTGTTCAGCCCGGACACGTCCCCAAAGATCCAGCTCATAGTTGCTGGAAACTCCGAGAGAGTAGTTCTCGAATGTACTGGTTAACGCTGATCCATTTTTAGTCCTTTGTTTGAAATGTGTGGCCCCGGCCGTGCCAGTCAGGTCTGGATACCGGTCTGCACCAGCCTGAATTGCCATAGCTCTGGCCTGCATAAGTCTGGCCCATATCTGTTTTAAGTTCAAGTTGTTGGAGAGAGCCTCTTCAACAATTGCATTAAGCTCTGAATCATTAAACGTTTCCCACCACTTTTGTTCCGGTGCTGCGTCGGTTGTAAACTCTGAAAATTTATCAGGAAGGCTTTCCCGCACACAGGGAATCGGCTCAGGGTTAAACAGGCCGCATGAGACCAAACCCAGAATAGAAGTTATGACTAAAATAATGAAAGGGCCTTTTAGGGACATTTTTTATATAATTTTAAGTTAATGTAAAAAACTTCAAAGATATTAAGATTTATCACATACTTGAAAAAGTTCAAGGTGAATTTTGATAAACCCCCAAGAATTTTCATTATTGCTCACAAGTTTGCTGGAATATCGCTGTTCCCAGGCAGAACTGCACACAAAGACGCGAACCAGCATTTTTTTGTTCTTGACAAATAACAGGCATGTTGCCATTATATAAACCATACAAACCAGACATATTGCATGTATCAAATGGAGGAATGAGATGGCGCTTGTAAAGAAGACTATTGAACTGGATCAGGATCAGATTAACCGAATCAAGACGGCGCTGAAAGCAAAATCGGAAAAGGAGGCTATAAATGCCGTTATAAAGCAATTTGACACCGATTTTCAGCTTGCAGAGACAACCCTTAAGGACGCTGGAAGTTTTGATTTTGAGGAGGCCTAAGGGATGCAGGAGAAGGTCGTCTTTGATACAAACGTTTATATTGGGGTTTTCAACCAGGGTCTTTATAGAAATGAGATCAACGGATTCAACAAGGTTATGTATCTAGTACATCCTGTGCTCCATGAATTATGGATTGGAGCTAGGAGAAAACGAGAAGTCAATCATCTTATCAATTTTGGGGCCAAATTTATCCAATTAGGAAGACTTGTAGTCCCCTCATCTGCTACACAGCTCTTGATTGGAAGGGTATGTCAGAAGCTTCGTTTTTCTGGGAGGCTTGATCCGGCAAATCCTCGTATTTACAACGACGTCTCCATTGCATTGCTTGCAAGGCAGATAGGGGCGGTAGTTGTGACGGCAAATATCTCCGATTTTAAAAAGATCCATCAGGTAGTTGATTTTAAATTCAGGAAGGTGATGTGAACCTTAGGGTGGTGCGTCGTTCAAAATATCCTTCTGTTTTTTTAGGCGGTGGGTTATGGTTTGTTTATATTGTTGACTACTTACCGTGTGTTAGGATAACTAAATAGGCTCTAAGATTTTGTGCTGTTTTCTAATTCTTTCAGCTCGTTGTTACTACTGTAATAATTAGAAGTTGTAATCATTCATTGTCAGAAATTTCATCGTTTTTTGTGTACTTCACGCAAAATTTTAACGTTTTATACACCGTATGGTAAAATTTGTACCGAATTAAATCAGTTCGTTATTAAAAATAAATGAGATTTATACACCAGAAGTGGTGCGGTTCTATTTTGGCTAGATGCTTTTATTTGTCCGTTAATTATTAGTTGGGGGCTTTTTATTTTAAAATGACTAATAATCTAACATCACTCACAGTAGAGACAATTGCATTCTCTGAGTTTCAAAATAGTTATGAAGAAATTAAAGCATATTGTCTTTTGACTCTGAGTACTATAAATGATCCTTGGTCTCCATCAGACATAGAGCAAATAAAATTTGTAAAAGACCAAGAAAAAAACACGAAAAACTTTTTTCAAATGCTTCCCATTCTTAAAACAGGTCATTCAATTGCTACCAAACTTGCAATTGTCTATCTCGCTGCTATCGTAGAAGCATACACAAAAGATGCTCTGATGGAATTAACTGATAGAAGAATAAGAAGGATTAATCATACGCTCATGGGGAAACCGACACCAACAAATGAGGAAGAGGATATAATAATTGATATCGAGCTTGAAGAAGCGGAACAAAATAGTGATAACCCATTTTATATGTTTGCGGAAAAAACTCGCGAGTATATACAGAGTAGAATAAATCGTAATACAGTAAGGGAAAGCCTGAAGTTTTTGAAAAATCTATTTAGAGTCGAGATTCAAAATAAAGATATCCATTTATGTAAATGGGATAATCTAAGAAAGCTACGGAACAATATTGTCCATCATCGTCGCTATTCAAAGGAAAAGTTTTCATCCCCTACCACAAAGAGTCAACATACTATAGATGATATTTCAATTTCTCCAGATCAAATAAAGCAGGCATTGGATGATATCTTCAATTTTGTTTATGCTATTGAGTTCGGCATCTTCAAGTCTTTGCATAATCAAAGATAATTTAATAGGATATACCCCCCCAACCAAAGGGTGGACTTGACCGGGGATAAACAGCGGTTGTCAAAATATACAGTAGAAATAAGATCCAAGACAAATCGGCTGGCTAAAGCAGGGGCGCCATCCCCGTCAAGTCACCCTTAACGTTGTAATTTCCCTTCGAGGATATCTGTATGAGTGGCAAGAACGCTGGCTTGGTTTCTGTTGGCTGTTATGTTCCTGGGAAGGTTGTTGACCCCAGAAAGAAAGCGAAACTCGTTGAGTACTTAAGGGGCACCCTTCTGCCACCTGAATACATCAAAGAAATTGAAGAGACGGGCAAGATGCCTGGTTACGTTGAAACTAACTACGATGGATGGGAGAGTCAGCCATGGTTTGAAGAGTGGTTGAATCGGATGCCAAAATGGAAGCGTGAAAGGGATCCGTGGTCTGGTGCCAAACAACGGACAAGAGTTCCCCACGATCCTGAGTCGGTGAGAAAGTCGTTGGTGCCAAAGTTGCGGGACGTACATTAGTTTATAAGTTGACAGGCCAAAGTTGCGGGACGTACATTAGTTTATAAGTTGACAGGGTACTTGAACTATGATATCTGGATTGCATGCCACGCCAATCAAGAATAGATGCGTCGGGTGCGCTCCATCATATTAGGGCGGGCTTCAGACGGCTTCAGGGTCGGACGAGTTGCAGAATTGTTGGACTTAAAACCTGAGCAGGTATTGGCCGTCGGGAAATATAAAAAGACGGTTGCGGCTCGCAGTTTGCTCTGTTTCTGGGCAACAAGTGAGTTGGGAATAAGTCAAAGCGAATTAGGGCAAAAGCTGAAGATTTCGCAACCCGCGGTCAGTTTATCGGTTAAACGCGGAGAGCAATTGGTTATACGCCACAATTACTCGTTAAAAGCTTAACAGTAACTTATAAACTAATGTACGTCCTGAACGTCACGCATAGATTTGGGTCAGATTTGTTCGATCTCAGATCACAAAAGTTGATGGAATAGCAGGCTATTTTGATATTTTTGTGATTTGAAATCGGGCAAAGGTGGCCTGAAGCTGTGATGCATAGTTGGGAAAGTTATTTCGTCCACGTTCCTAAGTTACTATAAGAATATACTACGCACTACCACAAATTGAGCTTATTTGTCATTTCGACCGTAGGAAAAAATCTTAAGATTCCGAACCCCGCCTATATTCGGCTGGGTTCGGAATGACAGAAATGCAAGTTATAACTGTGTTAAGAATATTAAATTTGGACTTAGATTCCGTGTAATTCCGTGGTGAACTTTTATGTTTTTTATTTAAATATTTCAGTGTTAATGTTCTCTTCTTTTATGAGTCTGTGGAGATATTGTCTTTGCAGGTCAGCCTGCTCGGCAGCCCTGGAAATATTACCCTTATTTTGTTGAAGGATCCAATGAATATATTTGTTATGAAAAGCCTTTATAACCATTTCCTTTGCCTCTTTAAATGGAAGTGTATAAATGTTGTGATCAAGAACAGGCAAAGTATGCGCTACAGGTTCTTGTGGCAGGATATCTGAGATTTTAATAATATCGGATTGGCAGAGGATGGCCCCGCGCTCAATACAGTTTTCCAGTTCCCTGATATTTCCGGGCCAGCTTTTGGACATTAGTGCTGATATTGCCTCAGGATCTATACCACTTATTTTTTTATCGTTTAACGACTTGAATTTTTTGAGAAAATGATGTGATAGAGTTGGGATATCTTCTTGTCTTTCCCTTAAAGGGGGCATGTGTATATTGATAACATTCAGCCTGTAAAAAAGATCTTCTCGAAATTGTTTTGTTTCTATCAGCTTTTTAAGATCCTGATTGGTTGCAACTACAAAACGGATGTCTGCTTGTTTTGTTGTTAGACCTCCGACCGGCTTGTATTCCCCTTCTTGCAGGAGCCGAAGCAATTTGGCCTGCATGGCCATGTTCAGGTCTCCTATTTCGTCTAAGAAAAGAGTACCCTGGTCCGCATCTTCAACAATTCCTCTCTTGTCTTTCCATGCTCCTGTAAATGAACCCTTGATGTGCCCAAAAAGCTCGCTTTCTATTATTTGTTCAGGCATGGCAGTACAGTTTACTGTTATGAAAGGCTTGTCTTTGCGGTGGCTTGAATAATGAATAGCTCTTGCTGCCAGTTCTTTACCGGTACCACTTTCTCCGCTTATAAGAACCGTAGCTGTTGATTTGGCCACCTGATCAATCATTGTTATGATTGACATAATAGCAGGGCTGGAACCGATAATAGGAAGAAATCCTTTTTTCTGCCGGAGGGACTTTTTCAGGGTTATATTTTCTTGTGTGAGCTTTTGCCATGCCATGGCCTTATCAATTGTTATAAGTATCCGTTCTTTACGAAAGGGTTTGGATATATAGTCAAAAGCCCCTTTTCTGGTTGCTTCTACAGCGGTTTCAATAGTGGCATATGCTGTCATAATTACCACAATAGCAGAGGACTGAATATTTTTTACCATATCAAGGATGGCTATCCCATCCATTTTCGGCATTTTCAAATCAGTTATTATGATATCAAATTGCTGTTTTTTCAGCAGTTCTGCGACCTTCAAAGGATCGCATTCTGTTTCAACAATATGGTTGGTTTTTTCTTCAATTATTCTTTTTAAAAGGACAAGCATATCCTTTTCATCGTCAACTATTAAAACCCTTCCATCCATAATTAGTCCCGTTTAGCCCTGAGTGTAATGGTAAAGGTCGTTCCTTTTGGATTGCTGCCGGAATTGGCTATATTGCTTTCACAGATAATAGTTCCCTCGTACTTGGTTACAATGCCATGACTTACAGACAGACCTAAACCCGTGCCTTCCCCTTCACTCTTTGTTGTAAAAAACGGATCAAAAATTTTATCCATGTGTTCAGGCGGGATACCATGTCCATTGTCGCGAACAATTACAACCACCTTTTCATTATTAGCATCAAGAACCGAACTTATCCACAAGACACCTCCATTTTTCATTGCAGCCGTTGCGTTATTAACCAGGTTCAGTATTACCTGCTGCATTTGTCGCAAATCACCTTTAACTTCAGGAAGATCCGGCGAGAGACTCAATCGAAGGTCAATGTCGTTCATATCCAATGAGTGTTTAACCACGTCCATGATACTTCTGATAGGTTTATTGATATCACAGTATTCGTAAATGTCCTCTCCATGACGGGCAAATCTCAGCAGGTTTTCCACCACTGCCTTGCAATGAAGGCCGTGGCGTTCAATTGTTTTCAAGTCTTGATAAAGCTGGCTGTTTTTTTCACATTTTTCCAGGAGAAGATCGGTAAAACCCAGGATAATACCAAGCGGGTTGTTGATCTCGTGTGCAACTCCCGCAGACAGGGTTCCCATTGAAGCAAGTTTTTCAGTATTAATAAGCTGGTTTTCCAGCTTCTTGCTTTCTGTAATATCTTTGGCAATGCACAGAACCGAGATTACATTGCCTTTCTCGTCCTTGCGTGGCATAAAGTTAGCACTGAGCCACATCTGATATTCCCCTCTGACTATCATAAACTCATCCCGCATGCTTTTCCCAAACTGGAACACCGATTTGATAAGCTTGAGTTGTTTTTCGGCAACTTCTTGTGAAAAAAGATCTGAAAGCGGTCGGCCTATAAATTGCGAAGGGAATCCTCCAAAAAAAGCAGCGGTAAAACTGTTGAGAGATCGAAAGCGTCCGGAGCGATCTACTGTAAAGATAAAGTCTTCAGCACTTTCCACCAAAATTCGATATCTCTCCTTATATCGTTTGATTTCTTTCGATTGATCTGTAATCTGATTTTGAAGGCCGCGAAAACGCCATCGGCCATAACATAAACCGCTTCCTATTCCTAAAAGTAAAGTAAAAATGCCAAGACTTTGAAGCCAAACAAAGTTATTTGGCCCGGCATAGGGCGATCTCATGCCTGTTATCAGTGTCAGAACAAAACAGAAAAAACTGATACTCCAGACAATTATCAGAGCAGTTTTAGTGAGTTTGAGTCGGTTTTGGAGATTCATTTGAGGCAGATGTTAATAGTTTATCAAGCACTTTTTGCAAAATTAGGAACATCAACGTTCCTTACTTTTTTTGCATCACAATAGCTCCGGACCAATCAAGAGGCGGAGGGTTTTTTGCATATTTTGAGCATCTTTTAAGAAGTATTTGCGATGGAGTATCGTGCGGGTTTTTTTTACAGGTTTCTTTGAAAACCTTTATTGCCTCAGACCATTTTCTGTCCAGATAGAGATCTGCTCCGTAGTTGAACAAATCAATGAATTGTTTCAATTCTTTGCCAATGTTATTCTTCTCTGAGATAAGTTCATATACCATAACGCTTTTACTCTTTCCTTTCACAGATACAATATCAATAAACCGTGTTTCTATATGCTCCCTGGCTTGAGTATAGGTAAATTCACTTATCAGAATTCGGGTACCATAGAATTTATTCAATCCTTCCAACCGGCTTGCCAGATTAACATTGTCACCGATGACAGTATAAGCAAACCTTTCCTTGTATCCAATATTACCGACAATAGTATCACCTGTATTTAAACCCATACGAGTTGCAAAGAGTGGAATCCCCTTTTCTATCCAACTTTTATCAAGAGTATCCAGATATCTCTGGCACTGCAGGGCGGCATAGCATCCTGATACCGCATGGTTTTTTATATAGTAAGGTGCGCCCCAGAAAGCCATTATAGAGTCACCAGTATAATTATCGACCGTTCCATTGTTTTGAAGGATGATTTTCGTCATTCCTTTAAAGTATTCTCCCAAATTTTCAGAAAGTTGCTCTGGTGACAAATTTTCAGAAATGGTGGTAAAATTATCAATATCTGATAAGAATATGGTTAACTCTTTCCTTTCTGTACCCAGTACCGCTTCTTTCTTCAATTTAATCAATTCACTGACCAAATCCGCAGAAACATATTTTTTAAATGATCGTAGTCCGGTTTTCATGTTATCTACAGCGTTCTTCATCTTAATCACTTCGGTTATATGCGAGCTAATCTTAGTTTTGCTGTCAAGATCAAACTTCTGGATTCTTGACATATCGGCCTCTAAGAGCATTAATGGCTTACTTATCCTTCGTGCAAAGAAAATGCTTAACGCGGCACCTAATGAGCTGGCAATTATACAAAATACCAGAATTGTCAATAGGTAACGCCGTTCGTAATCAATAATTTTGTTTGCAGACATATCCATAGCAAGTGCTGACTCTAACTCGCCGTTCTTTAAAAAAACAGGTGCGTAGCTTGAAAGAGTTGTTCCCCATTGATCGGTATAAAACTGATCTTCCACCTCTACTTTATAGGGTTTTGTAAAGACAGCAAGCATCTGTGGAGTCGGAGCTGCATATACATCACCTATATGGCTTATGTCTTGAGGATTTTCTTCCGCATCAACAATAAAAATAATCTCCCCTTTTTTGTTCTTTCTAATTGTATATACAAATCGAACATCTTTACAATTGTCTCGAATTTGCTGTAAGCGCTTTTTAATTTTCATATAGGCATCTGTTTCTTCGTCTTTACTTTGAGCAAGATTCTTGTGAGTTTCCGCATCAATCTGCAAAGCAGCAACCCCTACTGTATCCATAAGTCTCTGCTGTATTTCCTGGCGGATAAAAGAACGTACGCTGAGATATGTTGTCAGTCCAAAAAAGATCAACAACAAAATTACAATACCTACAAAAGCAGTTCCCAGAGTAAATCGAAGATTATAGCAATGTCGTTTAAGTGGGTGTATAAACATCTCTATTTCTTATATGCATTTCTATGTTTTTCAGGAGAGGAGGGACAAGGCAGGACAGTCAGTTGTCCGAATGCCGCCTCATAAAATGATATTCTTACAGTTCTTTTTTGTCAAGAGAGGTTTTTTTGCCACACAACGTTTTTGCATGTTGCAAGATTATGCCGGGGTGTTGTACAGTAATTTTTTTGTGAATCCGTAAAATACGGAGATGCCGTTGTTTAAGACTATGATTGAAGAGGCGCGCCTTCCCCTGTTGATCGCAGACAGCAAAGGCCGGATAATTTTTGCCAACAGATGGTTGGAAAAGTTTATGGGGTATACCCATCAGAAGTTTTTGAAGAGAAACCTGCGAGATCTGTGTGAGCCTTATGAAAAAGACCGATATATTTTTTCGTGTTTGTCTGATATCAAAAGAACGACAGAGGTTGATATTGATCTTCAGCAAAAAAACGGTGAGGCGTTTACGGCAAATGTTTCTTTTGCCCCCTTTGATTACCGGCAGGCGCGGTATCTGCTTATAATTGTCAGGGACGTAACCTCCAGGCGGATCCGGGAAGTAAAAACACGGGAAGATGAGGAACGATACCGCAGGCTGCTTGTAGAGCGAAATATGTTGCAGGATCAGCTTCATCGATCCAGCAAGGTCGCCTTCATGGGTGAGCTGGCCGCGGGCATTGCCCACGAAATCAACAATCCCCTTGGCATTATTCTCGGGTTTGTCCAGGATATTTTAGATGAGCTTTCTTTGAATGATCCTTTGATTGAACCGATCAAAATTATTGAAAAAGAAACAGCAAGGTGTGTAGACGTGGTAAAAAACCTTTTGGACTTTGCCAGGTTAAAGCCTCCTGAAAGAATTCCTGTGGACATCGTTGAACTTCTTAAAAGTTCAATTGTATTACTGACCCCAAGAATCAAGAAAAACAAGGTGCGTATCAAAAGGGATTTTGAAATGGAACCACGTTCCATCAAGGTTGATCCGCAGCTTATCCAGCAGGTTTTTCTTAATATTATGATTAATGCTATTCAAGCAATGCCTGACGCAGGTGTTCTTGCTTTTGGTATTAGCCTTGTACACAAAGAGCAGTTGCTGGAACCCGGCGATTGGATTCGGATCAGCATATCAGATACAGGTAACGGGATATCCGAAAACGATCTTCATCGTGTCTTTGATCCTTTTTTTACCACCAAAGGGAGCAAGGGGACAGGATTAGGACTTTCCGTTTGTCAGCGTATCATGGAAGACCACAAAGGAAAAATTGAAATAGAGAGTCGAAAGGGGGCAGGAACTATATGCAACCTTTATTTTCCCTTAAAAGATTGATGGTGTTGTAAAAAGTGGTCACTTCGATGAAGGTGGTTGTTTGCAGACGCCGCTCCAAGTATAATTAAATTTAAACCAGGAAAAACTCACGTATAAGAAATCGTAAAGAAAGAACAGTCCATAATAAAAATAACCATTGTAATAATCCGACGATTCTTTATAAATAACAATATCTTACCAAGTTCTTTCTTAACGATTTCTAATACATTCAGACAGTTTCCTGATTTAAATTCAATCATACCTGAAGCTCATTACGCAAAAGTTATTTTGTATGCAGTGCCGCAGAGTGGCATAATCTAGTTTTTACGAGTTCATCAAAATTGAGGTGGATACGGTGTTGGCAAAGATTTTAGTAGTGGATGATGAGCAGCACATGCTCAAGCTGTTTGAAAAAATTCTCACAAGGCAAGGCCATGAGGTGCGAACCGCGGCCAGTGTAACCGAGGCAATCAGTCTATTGGAAAAGAATGATTTTGATCTAATATTTTCTGATCTTTTGATGCCTGACCTTGGCGGCATGGACCTGTTAAAGGAGGTAAAAGCCGGATATTCGGACATTCCTTTTATTGTAATCACGGCCTATGGCACTATCGAATCTGCGGTTGAGGCTATGAAGACAGGTGCATTCGACTATCTGACCAAGCCCTTTCGCAAAGATGATATTCTTCTGGTAGCAGGCAAGGCCTTAAAATATTGCGAACTTCGTAATGAGGTCAAGCGACTCCGCGAGAAGCTGAAAGACAAATATGGAGTTAAAAAAATTATCGGAAATAGCAAAGCCATGCGGGATGTGTTGAAACTCGTTGCCAGGGTGGCAGATAGCCAGGCGACAGTTCTGATCCAGGGAGAAAGCGGTACCGGCAAGGAGTTGATCGCCCGGCTTATCCACGACTTGAGCAGCCGGAGGGACCAGCCTTTTATTGCTGTGGATTGCGGTATTTTCCCGGAACATCTTTTGCAAAGCGAACTCTTCGGCCATGTCAAGGGGGCATTTACAGGGGCGGTTCAAGATAAAAAAGGCTTGTTTATAGCTGCAGACAAGGGCACGCTTTTCTTAGATGAAATAGGAACCATCTCTTCGGCCGTGCAGTTGAATCTGCTCCGTGTGCTTCAGGAAAAAGAGGTAAGGCCGGTAGGCAGCCTTACGAGCATTAAAGGAGATGTGCGGGTGGTAGCTGCCACAAACGTAAATCTTGAGCAGGCAATGCATGAGGGGAGATTTCGAAGGGATCTTTACTATAGGTTGGCTGTAGTTACTGTCGATCTGCCTCCGTTGAGGGAAAGAAGGTCTGATATCACAGCGCTGGCATATCACTTTATGCGAAAATATGCCACAATTTACGACAGGGAGCTTTCAGATATCACACCGGATGCCATGCATGCCATTTTGCAAAATCCGTGGGATGGAAATGTCAGAGAGCTTGAAAACGTAATGGAACGTGCGGTACTTTTAAGCGCCGGTCCACTTATTGATGAAGCTTCGCTGCCATTGCCTGTCAGACAAATGATGTCCTGTAAAACCAAGCAGTTGGAACCGTTCAAAACCGTAATCAAGGCCGCTGGCCGGGAGGCGGAAAGAAAAGCTATATTAAAGGCACTGGAAGAGACAATGGGCAATAAGACAAAAACCGCCAGGATTCTTGGAATAAGTCGAAGTTCATTATATAATAAAATATGTGCTCTTGGAATTGGGAAAGCATAAAAGGATACCAGTCATCATTATGAAACAATCATTGCTTGTCCATGAATCTCCCTCAATCGTCCGTACAGTTACATCACTCCTTGAAGTCGGCGGGTATGAGGTTACATGCGTGAAACATGGTAAAGCCGCTCTACAAAACGTGACAGGGCTGAAATATGATATTCTTGTCACAGGCTTAAACATCCCGAAGATGAATGGCCTGGAATTGATAGAAAATATCAGGCTTCGAAATAATTGTGTTCCCATTGTAATTTTGTCCAACACAAAAAGTATTGAAACAGCGGTTGAGGCAATGCGGAGAGGAGCGGACGATTTTGTCGTTGAAAAGACAGAGAATCTTGTGGAAACGCTTCTTTTTGTTATTGAAAGAGCCATACAATTGAAAAGAGCTGAAAGACGTCTGCAGATATACGAATCTAATCTTCCGATATGTATGCATTGCAAGAAAATACGTTATGAGAGGGAAAACAATAAGCGTGTATGGGTTTCTATTGAAGAGTATTTCAACCAAAAAATGTCGGGAGTAATTTTTTCTCACGGAATATGTCCCGAATGCATCAAGAAATATCATTCTGATTCTGAGTAACATGTTTTCAACCTGCGCTATTAGCCATTAGCTGTTAGCTTTTGGATAAAACTGTTCAACATCCTCTTTACTTCATTGACCTGCTGATTAAGTTTTCTAAAATCTCTCATTCCTACTCCTTTTCAATACTAAGGAACGGGGGCGAAATAACTTCCCCAACTATAAATCACAGCTTCAGGCCACCTTTGCCCGATCTCAAATCACAAAAATATCAAAATAGCCCGCTATTCCATCAACTTTTGTGATTTGAGATCGAACAAATTTGACCCAAATCTATACGCCTACTTGGGGAAGTTATTTCGTCCCCGTTCCTAACGGCTAAACGCTAACAGCTAATGGCTAACCGCACAGGTTGGTTTTGGTGAACAAGCATACGATTTGGACAGTGTCCAAATAAATAGACACTGTCCAAATCGTATGCTGTGCCGGATGACAATACAATAAGTTATCATTTCACCATCGCCAATACACCTTTGCTGGCATACTTCCTGCTGTACCTATAAACAGGATAAGTGCTGGGTTCAAGTTGTTGACTAATTACATATCTGGGAACAGTTCACGGTTGTCGGATTACAGTATTTGGAAAATGCTCATGACGCACAAGATCTTAGTTGTTGATGATGAGGAGAACATGCAGGTGCTCTTAAAACGCGTGCTGGGCAAAGCGGGTTACGATGTTGAGTGCGCAGGCTCAGGAGCGGCGGCGCTTCGACTTGCCGCAGACAGGCCATTTGACCTGGCTGTCGTCGATGTTTGCATGCCGGAGATGGACGGAATCGAGGTGCTGGAAAAGCTCAAGGGCATTAACAGGCAAATACCGGTGATTATGATATCAGCCTATCCCGCGTGGGGTAAAAAACAGATAATTTTTTATCACAAAAAGACAGAGCAAAGCGATTCCACAAATCGACAATCGACAATCAACAATCAACAATCCTGAGAGAAGGGAGGTGATATAGTGGAAAGCGTCAGGACAATGGGAAACGAGGGCCTGCCCCGACAAATGGGTGATGTCCAGGAAAGTACCATGTACAGTAAAAGAAAACATGTGCAAAAAAGGCCGCTGGGAATTACGCTGCTGAGTATTTTCATGCTGGCCGGCGGTATGTTCTGCATATGTGCAGGTCTTTCGGAGACTCCGGCAGGGATTCTAGGAATGGCAGTTTCAGGAACACCGGCAGTTGTGATCCATTTTCTCCATGCCGGAATCAGTTTCTATATATTTACCGGGTTTCTGAAATTAAGGAGAAACGCATGGACTGTGTACATGATATTTTTTGCCTTTGGTATTACAAATAACCTGATAACAATGATGTCGTCAGTCTCGGTCAACCAGTTGGCAACTGTCATGCTCATGTGTGTGTTCGGATATTATGTTCATGGCAAAAAAGAGTTATTTGTTAATTAATGAGCGATCAGCTCTTAGCAATTAGCTCTTATTATTTCAGATAGTTATCAGCGATTCGATTTTTATCAATTGGGTGAAATGCTGACATCTATCAATATATTGAAATTATTGTGCTAACTGCTAATAGCTCAATTTAGATAAGGAGGGAAAGATAAAATGGAACATGGAGCTGCAGTATCATCGGTAAATCACAAGCCTTTTTCATGGCCGTGGTGGAAAGGATCACCCGGGCAGATACCAATTGTTATACTCGGTCTTATGATCTTTTTTGTTACGCTCGTTTACATAGTTCCCACGCCCCATAGCATGATAGATCTCGTGCAGCAGGAGAACGTCAAGGGTGCCAAGTATAAGCCGGGCACCAACAACTTCTTGGATTCGTATAACAAACTTACGAAAAAAAATTATACCCCAGAAGAAGTGGCTCATAAGATGATGCTGTGCGTGGCCATGCTTTTCAGCATTGCTCTTCTCTGGGGCACGGAAGCGATCTCTCTGGGGGCAACCAACATCCTGGTCGGGGTTATTCTGTATGTTTATATGATTTTGCCTATCAATGAAATATCAAAAGCCTACATGAAGGATGCGGTATTTTTTATCCTGGGCGTGCTTATTCTGGCCGCTGCAGTGGGCGTAACAGGGCTTGACAGAAGAATCGGCAATATCCTTCTGGGCAAGATCAAGGGATTAAAGGGTTTTTGTTTTATCTTTTTTCCGGTTCTGGCCGTAATTTCCGGCTTTCTTTCAGAACATGCCCTTGTTGCGCTTTTGTGTCCGATCTTGGGCCTTGTGTATCTTGAAGGGGAAAAAGCAGGCTGCAACAAGAAACAGCTTCACGCTTTGGCCTGCACCTTGTTTTTGGGTATATGTTTTGCCGCGAACGTTGGCGGCTCAGGATCACCTGCCGTTGGCGGCCGCGCAGCTATTATGGTTGGTTATTTTAGCGATTATGGCCTACCCATGAGCTTTGGCCGTTGGATGATGTACGGCCTGCCTGTGGTCCCGTTTCTTGCTCTGGCCTGTGGTATGTGGATATATTTCTCCGTGGCCCGCAAGACCGGCCCTGCGCTCACGATGGATGTGGGCGGTGTGATGAAAAAAGGCGTTGAGGGCATAGGCCCTTTGCGGGGAAAAGAGCTTACCATGGCCATTCTGTTTGCTGCCCAGATTATCCTCTGGATGGCTGCCAGCGCGGTGATCGGCCTTGGCGGCGCCACTATTTTAATTGTATTTTTTATCCTTGTAACAAAGTTGATGACATGGGAAGATGTCCAGCAAAGAGTACGCTTTGATGTTGTAGGGCTCTACGCAGGAGCCTGCGCCATGGGAGTTGCCCTGAAATACACTGGAGCCGGTGTGTGGATAGCCCAGAACTTTGTGAACCTGTTGCCGGAGGCTTTCCATACAGGCATGGGTATTGTGGTGGCATCAAGCCTGATTACTACTATTGTAACCAATTTCATGAGTGATGGCGCGGCAGTCGGCTCTCTCGGTCCTGTTGTGCTTCCCATGGCGGAAATAGGAGGGGTACATTTGTGGAAGGTGGGACTTGCCTGCTCATTCGGGTCTTCCTATGCTCACGCTATGATCGTCGGCACCGTAAACAATGCTATTGCCTACGGGATGGCAAAACATCCTGAAACAGGAGAGCAGCTTCTCGCTCCCATTGACTTTGTCCGCATTGGTCTTCCCTTTGTATTTATATCAATGGCGATTCTCTGGATAGTGGCCTTCTTCGGATACTGGCAAATCCTGCCCTGGCCCGCGATTACCGGTTAAATGACAAGTGCCGGACAAGGAGATAAACAGGTGGCAAGAAAAGGAAAAACAAAAAGTACTAATGTATATTGGATGATGATAATCTGCCTGGTTTACCTTTGATGTGAGAGTTTCTAATCGGCATGTGGCAAGGCTTGAAGTTTGCTGAACAGAATAAAAACAAGGAGAGATAACAATGAAAGACTTTAGGGTTTTGGTCGTTGACGATGAGGATGATTTTCGCGAAACATTTATAAAGCGTCTTCAAAAGAGAAAACTTAATGTTACCGGTGTTGAAAGCGGGGAAAAGGCACTGGAGATTCTGGATAAACTACTTTTTGATGTGGTAATACTGGATGTCAAAATGCCGGGTATGGACGGTGTGGAAACTCTTCAGGAAATGAAAAGAATAAGGCCGCTCATGGAGGTGATTATGCTCACCGGCCACTCAACTGTAGAAACGGCCATTGATGGGCTGAAACTCGGAGCTTTTGATTACATCATGAAACCCGCGGATTTTGATGAGTTGCTGGAGAAGATGAGCCAGGCCTATGAGAAGAAAAAGGCCCATGAACAAAAAATCCAGGAGAGCAGGATCCGTGAGCTACAAGCCCATCCTGGACGGGTCTTTGAGCAGATCAAAGAGAAATAGACTGCTTACGCTCCAGATATCCTGGCTGCGTTTTTTACGTTGAGGCAAAACATCACAACGGAGGGTTATGATGACAAGTAACGGAGAAAGAAAAGTAAGGGATCTTATGATCTCGCTTGAAGATTACGACAGTATCTCTTCGAATAAGTCTGTCAGGGATGCTTATGAACTTATGGCTAAAACAGGGCACCACGCGATTCTGGTTCTGGATAAAAACAATGAACCAATAGGACAACTGTCTTATAGAGATGCCCTGATAGCGCTGGAACCAAAATATAGTGCTGGTAAGTGGGGTCATTCCTGGTTTACACCGCAAGCATTTAAAAACTATCCTGTTTTTTATTACGAGGGTGAGTTTTCAGGACAATGCAAGGCACAATTGAAAAAATCGGTCAAAGAGGTTATGTCTTCGTTTCCGGTTAGCATAGATGAAGACGCTACCCTGTCCGAGGCTGTTCACGTCATGGTGGCCAATAATATAGGCCGGATGCCAGTGGTGTCGGGCAGCGAGTTCAAGGGGATGATCAGGCTCGTGGAGATCTTTGATGAGATAAAAAAGGTTATTTTGGCCCAATAGATGTTGTGTACGGGCGATGGTCTGTCATGAAATAACTATTACATTTATGTCAGACCCTAACCCGACTTCCGCTCTTTAAAATTAATTGAAATATATTTAAGCTGTTATGGCGACAGCCACTACACAAGTCCCTCTTACTTTGTTTAAGGAACGTGGACGAATTAACTTCCTCAAGTAGGCGCACAGATTTGGGTCGAATTTGTTCGATCTCAGATCACAAAAGTTGAAGGAATAGCGAGAGCAGCGGGCTCCCCTGCCGTTACCGTCATCAAATGGATGAATTTTTACCAGGTTATAATGGGCGACTGCTCCTGTTATCAGCCCATGTTCTGTGTCAATATTCTCATTTATCCACGAAATCAGTTTTTCCATAATCGTTTCCCGACGTTCCGGCCGCAAAGACTTTTTTTCATCAATCCTGACTTGCAGATTATTAATCTCCTGAGTCAGCAATTCAACTTCTTCTGTTTTTTTTACAGTGTAATATTGTGACATGCCGTTTTATTCCCCCGTAAACGATTCATCAATGCTTGACATCTGCCATATCAATATCCAAATATTTAACCGAATTTCACCGGTCCGCCGACTTCCTTTAAGGATATAAGAGTTGCTTTTTCATCATTCATATAGAATTATATCATCAAATCTACCATTTATAAGATTTTTATTATATTAACAATTAAATTTTGAATAATCAGAAATTTACAAACTCGCAACACTTTAGTCCTTTGAAAAAAAATAATATTTAAAAGCGATAAAATGCAGATAGACGATAAGAAAGCAATATTCGGATGGAGCATGTATGACTGGGCTAATTCGGCCTTTGCCACCACAATTATGGCCGGCTTTTTCCCGATTTTTTTTAAGCAATACTGGAGTGCCGGTGTTGATGTCACGGTGAGTACAGCAAGATTGGGGATGGCAAATTCGATTGGCGGTATCTTTGTGGCTCTATTTGCACCCATACTTGGAGCTATTGCCGACAAGGGAACATCAAAAAAGAAGTTTCTAATGTTTTTTGCCTATATGGGCGTGGTTATGACTTCGTCTCTGTACATGGTTTCAAAGGGCAACTGGCCGATAGCCGTTGTTTTGTATGTCTTCGCAACTGTCGGATTTTCGGGAGGAAACATTTTCTATGATTCATTAATAACCGGTATTGCCTCAAAAAAGAAAATGGATTTTGTTTCTGCGTTGGGATTTTCGCTGGGATATCTGGGCGGAGGTCTTCTTTTTGCTTTAAATGTATGGATGACCCTCAGGCCCGAAACATTTGGATTTGCTGATGCCGGAGAAGCTGTGAAATTTTCGTTCCTCTGCGTTGGTGCCTGGTGGGCGTTTTTCTCTATACCGATCTTTATTTTTGTGAGAGAACCTGTGAGCAGAGATGCGGTATCCGGCATTAATATGGTGAAAGCAGGCTTTGTCCAGTTAAAAGAGACTTTTCATCAGGCCCGTCGCCTGAAGCCCATATTTATGTTTCTTATGGCTTACTGGCTTTATATGGACGGGGTGGACACAATAGTACGTATGGCAGTAGATTATGGAATTTCAATCGGCTTTGAATCAAATGATTTAATCGTTGCATTGCTTATCACACAATTTGTCGGCTTCCCTTCTGCTATAGGATTCGGTTATCTTGGGGGCAAGATAGGCGCCAGGCGCTCAATTTTTATAGCAATTGGAGTTTATCTTTTTGTTTCCATATGGGCAGGTTTTATGCAAAATAAAATTGAATTCTATATTCTTGCCATTATCATTGGTATGGTGCAGGGTGGTATACAGGCATTAAGCCGCTCTTATTATGCCAAAATAATTCCTGTGGACAAATCAGCCGAGTACTTCGGCTTCTATAATATGCTTGGAAAATTCGCTGCGGTCATTGGTCCTGTTTTCATGGGATTAATCGGCCTTATGGTCAGACATATGGGATACAGCAGTGATATTTCATCAAGAGTCAGTATTATGTCTATTTCGCTCTTCTTTATTGCAGGCGGAACTTTATTATATTTTGTAGATGAGGGAAGAGATAATGAAGAAATATAGTCTATTGAATAACTTGCTGAGACTTTTAGCCAAAATTTTACTCAGGCTTCGTTACAGCATCAAAATAAAAGGGCTGGATGATATAAAATCAAGGGGAAAAAACGGCATTCTTTTTTTGCCGAATCATCCTGCATTGATAGATCCTGCCATCATAGTTTCTATTTTGCACAAAGATTTTGCACCGCAATCACTTGCCGTTGAATTACGGCTAACTAATCCTCTGGTTGCATGGATAAGCAAACGTTTTGGAGCAAGGTTGATCCCTGGTATTCATAGAACAGGACTTGCTGCTTCCGCAGTTATTAAAGAAGTGCTTTCAGAAACTGTTGAATATATTCGAAGCAATGGAAATTTTTTGCTCTACCCTGCGGGCCACCTTAAAAGGAGTTGCATGGAAGAAATCCGGGCAGCCAGCGCAGTCAAACTAATTCTGGAACAGGTTCCGGATGTCCGTGTGGTTCTGGTACGTCAGAATGGCTTATGGGGAAGCAGTTTTAGCTGGGCTTCAGGCAAGAATCCGGATGTTATGTTTAACCTTAAGCAGGGCCTGAAGTATCTTTTCCTTAACGGCTTATTTTTCATGCCGCGAAGGCCGGTACAGATTGAGTTTGTCGAACCAAAAAACTTTCCCCGCACAGCAGACCGGATTACCATGAACTGTTTTCTGGAGGATTTTTATAATGCCGATGCTTCCCGAAATACCTATGTCCCATATCTTTTCTATGAGAAGGGTGGTGTTAGGATATGCCCTGAGCCGGAGCATGTAAAGATCGACTGGAAGACCGATGCTGTGCCTGAAACCACACAGAAACTGGTTATTGAATTTCTGGGGCAATTTACGGGGCAGACAAACATAAAAAAAGACCATCATCTGGCGTATGACCTTGGGCTGGACAGTCTTGCCGTTGCAGAAGTGATTGCATGGCTGGAAAAAGAATTCGGGTTTTCTCAGGTTGATACCGGTTCATTGAATACTGTCGGGGATGTAATGCAGGCTGCAATGGGCAAAGGAGTGGCATCTGATAATGTGCCATTGAAACCGGCGAGTAAGAGGTGGCTTAGACAACCTTCTTCAAACAATCAGTTAACCGTAGCCGAAGGGAGTACGATAACTGAGGTTTTTTTGAATCAGGCAAGGCGGAATCCTTCCAAACTTATCATCACAGATCAGGTAAGCGGCGAAAAAACATATCGCGATATTATTGTTGCAATTATGGTGCTTAAACCCCTGATAAAGTCTTTACCCGGCAGCCATATAGGGATTATGCTGCCGGCATCGGCAGGAGCCACAACAGTCTATCTGGCCACCCTTTTTGCCGGCAAAATACCGGTTATGGTGAACTGGACAGTCGGCCCTCGCAATATGGTACATTCACTTAATCTTATTGGCGTAAATAATATATTAACTGCTAATGTACTGGTTAACAGGCTTTCAATGCAGGGAGTAAACCTGGACCAATTGAGCGACCGCTTTGTGTTTCTTGAGGATCTTCGCAAAAAAATTTCGTATAAATCCAAGATATCAGCCTATTTAAGAAGCCGGCTGACGTGGTCGTCGTTAAAACACCCCAAAATGAATGATATTGCTGTAATTCTGTTTACCAGTGGCTCAGAGGGTCTGCCTAAAGCGGTACCGCTTTCACACAAAAATATAATGACAAATATTAGGGATATCCCTTCAATGGCAACCGTCAGGGAAAAGGATGTTTTGGTTGGCATCCTGCCTCCATTCCATTCATTCGGCATTACAGCAACAATTGTACTTCCTTTATCTATGGGTATTCGTACAGTATATAATCCCAATCCTACCGAGGCATCTACTATCGCGCGTTTGATAGAGGAATACAGAGTATCGCTAATGGTCGGGACTCCCACATTTATAAATGGCATCGTGAAAGCATCGAGCAGCAGACAGCTTCAAACATTACGGCTTGCTATCAGCGGTGCTGAAAAATGTCCGGCAGCAGTATACAAGTCTATAAATGAACGCTGCCCAAAAATAAAACTTCTCGAAGGCTACGGTGAAACTGAATGTTCGCCGATTATATCCTTCAACATGGAAAGCGCCCCAAAACCATATACGGTCGGCAGGGTAATGCCCTCAGTTAAACATACAATTATTAGTGTTGATACCGGTAAAGAAGTCGGCAGGAACAGAGCTGGGATGCTTCTGGTGCGCGGCCCAAGTGTATTCAGCGGTTACCTGAACTATGACGGAGAATCTCCCTTTGTTGAGTATGAAGGCAAAGAATGGTACAAAACCGGCGACCTTATATCCGAAGATACTGAGGGAATTTTAACCTTTTGCGGTCGCTTGAAACGCTTTGTTAAGCTGGGGGGTGAGATGATCTCACTGCCCGCTATAGAAGAGGTCTTAGTGCCACACTTTGCAGGAGATGATGACGAGGGCCCTGTAATCGCAGTTGAGGCAACACCCAGCGAGGAAAATCCAGAGTTGATATTATTTACGGTTAAGGATGCAGATCGGGTATCGGTAAATTCCTTTCTTCGCGATGCCGGTCTTAGCGCTCTCCACAATATCAGGCATGTGATTAAATTGAATGAAATACCGGTTCTGGGGACAGGTAAAACCAATTATCTGGAGCTTAAAAAACGTTTAGAGGCATTGGTTTAAATTGGTTTTTTGGAATTTTTTTGAGAGGCCGGCATGGCATTGCTCAACCTATGAGAATAGATTGTGGATAAAAACTCCCTGAAAATAATTAATTTCGGCCTTACTTATTTTTTAAAATTAATGAAATATGCTTTAAAAAGATTTGGCCAGGAACATGCTTCAGAAGCCGCCGCAAGTATGGCATTTTATACATTATTTTCGCTTTTTCCTGTTATTTTAATAGTTGTTGCGGCAAACAGCTTTTTTTTAGAGAGCTTACATGTTCAGGAAAAAATACTGGAAACAATTCTCAAATTTTTTCCTGTAGCTTCCCACCAGATAATAAGTACTAATATGCAGCAAATCCTTCAGGCTCGCGGGGCTTTCGGAATTACAGGTTTGATTGCACTGGTGTGGGCTGCAACCCGTGTTTTTACCACTCTTGTGCATAATCTGAACAGGGCATGGATTGATGCACCGGCGCAAAATATTTTCAGAGCCCGGTTAACCGCCTTTTCAATAATACTTTTTTTTGTTGCGCTGCTGCCATTATTTTTGATGGCAAAGGCAGCAATTCATCTTATAGCTAGTTTGAATATACAATTGATAGGCAGCGTTAATATTTCATATTTCAGACCAATTTTTTCAAATATTATTATTTATATATTTATCTGTATGACCCTTATGAGCTTTTACCGGTGGGTACCAAAAACAAAAGTTAAATGGTCCGAGGCTTTTGGAGGAGCTTTTTTTGCTGTGATTTCTGAAGAAGTAGCTACATCTGCTTTTAGCTGGTATCTCAGCAGCGGGCTGTCGAGATATAATTTGGTTTATGGATCGCTGGGAGCACTGATCTCTTTTATGACCTGGATTTATATCATTAATTTAATCGTGCTCTTTGGTGCGCATTTAAGCGCCGCAATTGCTCAACACAAACGTTTGTCTTGAACAATTTGTTAATATTTTTAAAGAAAATCGCTCAATGAAAGGTTAATATTGACACTTATGTATTAGTTTAGATATAAATATAAATAAGTGGTTGGCTATTGGTATTATTTTGTATTATATTAACAAATTAACCGAAAAAGCTGATTAGGAGACAAAGATGGCAGATAAACATGATAAGGCATTTATTCTTTGGTTTGATGAAGTTTTAATTGGGGACGTTGCCTTGGTTGGCGGCAAGAATGCCTCGCTAGGCGAGATGCATCAGAAACTAACTTCGAAAGGCGTTGCTGTTCCTAATGGTTTCGCCATCACTTCTTATGCTTATAAACATTTGATTAAAACAGCGGGAATTGCAAATGATGTACTGGATGCCATGTCAGGGCTTGATACCCATGATATGAAAAATCTTCAGGAACGCGGCGAGAAGGTCAGAAGCATAATCAGAAATGCCGAGTTTCCCGATGACCTGAGGCAGGCTATTATTGAGGCCTATAAGAAAATGGAAGAGGAATATGGTTCAAATGTGGATGTGGCGGTTCGCTCGTCTGCTACAGCGGAGGATTTGCCGGATGCCTCTTTTGCGGGTCAACAGGAAACCTTTCTTAATATCAGAGGTGTAGATGCCCTTATTGAAAACTGCCGGAAATGTTTTGCAAGTCTGTTTACCAATCGCGCAATTTCTTATCGCCACGACAAGGGATTTGGACAGTTTGACGTTTACCTTTCCATTGCCGTTCAGAAAATGATTCGTAGTGATGCGGCTTCATCCGGCGTCATTTTTTCAATTGACACAGAGAGTGGTTTTGAGGATGCGGTTTTTATCACCGGTTCCTGGGGACTTGGCGAAAACGTAGTACTTGGCGTTGTTAATCCCGATGAATATTACGTCTTCAAGCCCACACTTAAAAAAGGGAAGCGGCCAATTGTTGGCAAGAAGGTGGGAAGTAAAGAACTTAAAATGATTTATAATTCAGATTCCCATGACAAAGAAACAGTCAAAAATATAGAAACCACTCCCGAGGAACGGGGGAAATATATATTAAACGATGATGAAATTATTCAGCTCGCCAAATGGGCATGTATTATCGAAGATCATTATCAAAAACCTATGGACATTGAATGGGCCAAGGACGGTGACGGCGTTAACGCGGGGACAGGCGAACTTTATATTGTACAGGCAAGGCCGGAAACAGTGCATTCACAAAGTTCATCCAAAAGAGTTCTTGAAACTTACGTGCTGAGAGAAAAAGGCAAACTCGTTGCATCAGGACAGGCTGTTGGGGCTATGATAGGTCAGGGAGTAGCGCATATAATTGAGGATTCAGCCCATATTCACGAGTTCAAAAAAGGTGAAGTGCTGGTTACTGACATGACCGATCCTGACTGGGAACCAATTATGAAAATAGCAAGCTCCATAGTTACCAACCGCGGCGGGAGAACCTGCCATGCTGCAATAATTTCACGTGAACTGGGAATTCCATGTGCAATCGGTACTGGAAATGGTTCCGAAGTGATAAAAAACGGAAACGAGATAACCGTTTCATGTGCCGAAGGTGAAACCGCTTATATATATGAAGGGTTGTTGAAGTTTGATATTGAAAAAGTTGATCTTGATACATTGCCTACCACAAAAACAAAGATAATGATGAACGTTGGTATGCCCGAAAAGGCATTTACTGAGTGCCAGATACCCAATGAGGGCGTAGGTCTGGCCAGGGAGGAATTTATTATTAATTCTCATATCGGTATTCATCCCCTGGCTCTTTATTATTTCGACGATCTAAAAGCAAAAGCTAAATCTGATGAAAAGATCGCAGAAATTGTAAAAGAAATTGAAGCTCTTACTACTGCTTACCCGGATGACAAGAAACAGTTCTTTATTGATAAACTGGCCGAAGGCGTTGGTCGTATTGGCGCGGGTTTTTATCCTAAGGATGTGATTGTACGATTATCGGATTTTAAAAGCAATGAGTATGCAAACCTGGTAGGCGGCACGCTGTATGAGCCGCATGAAAGCAATCCCATGATTGGCTGGCGTGGAGCCTCGCGTTATTATGATGAGAAATACAAACCTGCCTTTGAACTTGAATGTAAAGCTTTGCTCAAGGCCAGAAATGATATGGGGCTTACCAATATCAAATTGATGGTTCCTTTTTGTCGTACTCCTGAGGAAGGCCGTAAAGTAATAGAGGTTTTGAAGGAATTCGGGCTTGTCCAGGGCGAAAACGAGCTGGAAGTATATGTAATGTGCGAAATCCCAAGTAACGTAATTTCAGCCGAGGCTTTCAGTGATGTCTTTGACGGATTTTCCATTGGTTCCAATGACTTGACCCAGTTGACTTTAGGCCTGGACCGGGATTCAGATCTTGTGGCTCACATTTTTGATGAACGAAACGAAGCGGTTAAAGACATGGTGCGTATGGTTATTGATGTGGCCAAGCGCCGCGGGAAAAAAATTGGTATTTGCGGCCAGGCTCCCAGTGATTTTCCTGAATTCGCTACTTTTCTTGTAGAGTGCGGAATCGATTCCATGAGTCTGATACCGGATACTGTTATAAAAACCAGGTTGGCAGTAGCTGAAAAAGAAAGAGAGCTTGGTATTAAAGCCGATTAAACGGGTATAGATTTTCAACAGGAGAAGAACATCATGGCACTTTTGCTTGTTCAGCACGGCAAGAGCTTGCCCAAGGATAAAGATGCTGCCAAGGGACTTTCTGAGGAAGGAATTTCAGAAGCTGAGCATATTGCGGGGATTGCAGAAAAATATGGGGTCAATGTTTCCCGTATCATGCATAGCGGGAAAAAGAGAGCACTCCAGACTGCAGAGATATTTGCATCAGCCCTGAAACCGGACGGCGGCATCCAGGAAATTGAAGGAATTAATCCTCTGGATGATGTTGCTGCTTTTGCCGATAAAATTAAAATCAGCGATAATTTAATGTTTGTCGGTCATTTACCCTTTATGCAGAGGCTGACTTCCTACCTGATAACCGGATCCATCGAAAAACCTGTGTTCAAGTTCCAGAATGGCGGCATACTATGTATGGATAAAAATTCGGAAGCCGCCCAGGCATGGTTTATAAAATGGGCACTTATGCCACATCTCAGATAACAATATAGTTTCATATATCAATTATCCTTTCTTTTTTTACCCATCTATGAACTTGACTCCTAACATTGCAAAGGAGGTTATTATGAAGATTGTAAAGCTATTATTAATATTGATAACTTTGACGATGTTTAGCGGATGTGTTCTTACCAAACTTGTTTCAGTGCCGACACGAGTTGTGGGCGCTGTGGTTTCGATAGTTCCTGTTGTGGGAAATACAGCACATGATGCAATTGATGAATTTGCTGATATTGTCGACGAAATTCCTATATGATTATGGAAACAAAATCATGTGCCGGATCTTGCAGGTGTCGGTGAATCAATGGAGGGCTCTATGTACTATTGGCCTTCTTATCATGCGGGTTAAAGGTAATAGTTCACCACGGATTTTCACGGAATTACACTGAATTATAAAATACTCTTCTCATCATTACGAACCATTCGATTTCGGATTTCGGATTTGTTGTATCGCTTCGCTCTACCATTTCACCGCCACAGTAACTTACTCATTGTTTAAATTTTCAGTGAAACTCCGTGTTGTTCCGTGGTAACCTATTATGATTAAACCTAAGTTGAGCGATTTTTGGGGAAGAAATGTGCTGAGATCTTGATGCATAAGGGTTTGCGAAAACCGTAGGCATACCCGTGGATATGTCGAGGATTTTCGCGAATCCTTGATGCGCAAGAGATCAGTGCAGATCGAGCCAAAAATCGCTCAATTTAGGTTAAAGAAGTCCGTGGAGTTTCTGGAGAATGTCATCATATTTACTCTCACTGAAACAGAACTTAAGCGTACTGCATTTTTCACGCAGCTTTTTAACCCTGTCAACAACGTTTGCATTGTTTATGATAACTTCTTGTATAAGTCCTGCCAGTAATTGAAAGTCTTTTTCTTCCATTCCAAAGCGGGTCATTTCAGATACACCCATCCTCAATGCCCCTGAAGCAGTAAACCCTTCTTCATCTGTACTTGCCTGATAGTTGCATATGATATTATTTGTTTCCAGTTGTCCCGCAATTTCCGGGCCGCGGCTGTAGCCGACATGTACTATCACCTGATGAGTTTCTGTAAAGTCAATTGCCGGGTCTCCGGCAACATCCAGACCACAGTCTTTAAGCGCACGGGCAAATGATTTGGCATTGGCGATAACCTCAGGCTGGTATTTGTCTTTGAAGTAATTCATCTCGTATGCAGCCATCAGCAAACCAAGCAGAGTACCCAGGTGATGGTTGGACACAGAACCAGGGAATGTTCTCCGAACAAGAGATTCCCAGAGCCCATAGAATTCCTCGTTTTCTTTGAAATTTGTTCCAACAACACCGCGCTGTGTGCCAAAAAAGGTCTTATGTGTCGAGCCTGTAACTATGTCGGCACCTTCAGCAAAAGGTTGCTGAAAATGAGGACCAATAAGCCCCAGAACATGTGCCATATCATACATTACCAGGGATTTAAGAGCCTGGGCATTCAGGAACTGACGAATTTCAGCGACAGGTTCTTTATGTATAACCATGCTTTTCCCGAAAATAATAAACTCCGGCCTGTACTCATCAATTAGTTTCAGGGTTGCCGGTACGTCAATCTTAAACTGGTTGTCGGCCAGTACTGGAAAATTTACAACAGCGGGCTTTTCCGTACGGGGATTCCTTGCAACATAGTCCTTTAGCGCACCCATTGGCTGGGCGCTCAGATGTCCGCCCTTGCCGATGTGGTTGTGCATTACCTGACGAATTCGTCGTGGTTCAGACTTGCGGTCAGCGCGGTTAATGAAGTCGATCATTGCACTGAAAACAGCGGTATTTGCCATTTGACCGCTGATAAGACGTGTCTCTATATTATCGCAGCCTAAAAATTTTCGCATTTTTTCTTCCAGCATCTGCTCGACTTCACATATGAAATCGGTTCCCTGGTAATAGAAGATATCAGCGTCATAGAAAGCAATGGATTTTTTGTGTTCCGCATAACGGAAGGCCGGATCCATTACAGACAAAAGCCTGGCCATCGGCGAGATCGTCATTTCTGATGGAATCAGATTGATGCAGCTTTTCTGCCGCCAAAGAGTATTTTCCAGGGTTTTTTCAAGCAATCTGCTGACCCTGGATTGTGTATCTCCGGCAGGAAGCTTGTTTTCTGCCAATTGTTGATCAAATACTATGGGACGGGCGTAAGGAGGTGCTTCTGAACGCATATGGTGCTTGACTACAACAGCATCAACAGCTTTACCTCGGATTTCTATTGTGAGCTTTTCGTCTTCAAGAATGTCGCTGTCTATGTATCCCAGACATATGGAACGTAACTGATGATGGTCGGTTTGCGAAGATGACAGACCTTCACCCTCTATAATCCAAAACGGTACCATTGTGCCGCTTGTGATGTAACCTACATGTTTTTTGCCTTTGAATACTTTTGCGCCCTCACGGGCAATACCCCGTCCTGTAACGGCAATTGGCTTAATCATACGCGGCAGGTCATTTATCAGCGAGTAGTCGCGCGAGACTATTTTTTTAAAAGCAATGAACTGCTTAATCAGCTCGGAATAGCCCATATAATTACCCTTCAGCAAAGAAAAACTAACTGCAAACTTTGCAAGTGGGCAGGCTATTATAGGTATTTCCTTTCCATCAGGATCAATTCCAAGCTCATGACCATAGAGAGGCAAGCCGGCTTCCAGGCGGAGTGTATCTCTTGCGCCAAGACCTGTAGGGGTTGCTCCTTTGGCAATGATTTGGTCCCACACCATCAAGGCATCTTCACGATTGATAAACAGCTCGAAACATAAGGGCTCACCAGTATAGCCTGTGCGGGCTATTTTAACCGTGGCTCCTGAGATATTCACAATGCTGACTGCATTTCTGATAGGCTCGGGAAGTTTGCCATGCCCGATAATTTCTTCCATTATATATCGGGACATTGGTCCCTGAAGTGCAATCATGGCAATATCGCTGGTTTTGTCAATAAGCTCAACATTTTGAAAGTCTTTAAGCTGTAAGTTCAGGTGTTCCCAGTCCTTTTCGAGATTAGCTGCATTGACTACCAGAAGATACTCTTCCTCTACAAAACGATATAGATAAGCATCGTCAACCGCGCCTCCATTTTCATTTGGAATAAGCGTATACTGGGCACCGGTTTCCCTGATATTAAGTGCTTCAGCATTATTGGTTAAAACGTGTTGAAGAAATTTGAGCGCTCCGGTACCCCGGACGATAAATCGTCCCATATGGGATACATCAAAAAGTCCTGCTTTTTTGCGTGTAGTTAGATGCTCTTCCAAAATGCCGGCAGGATAGAAAATCGGCATTTCCCAACCGCTGAATTCCACTATCTTTGCACCAAGAGCGACATGTCTGTCATAGAAAATAGTTCGTTGAAGTCCGCTCATGAATTAGCTCCTTTTATTTGATGTAACTTTAGTCCGTTGAAAAAATCTGACAGGATAAACAAGATTAAGTCTCACTTTAGATATCCAGTAAATCATAAAAAATTATAGCCTGAGTAACCGGTTTCGTCAACTCAAGAAGAAAACCAAAATCCTTCATCAAAAAAATTATTGGCAAGATCATAATTGCATATTAAGGTGATTTGGCAAAACAGAAGGAAAGGCCAGTTTAACACCTCCCAATCATTCTGAAAAACAACCTTAAATACATCGTTACCAGTATTCAGAAGAAGAAAGTGTTATGCTATACAAAAAGAGCATATTAACATTGCTGTTAACAGTAGTAATTTTTTTAGCATTTGGTGTGAATTCCCATGCTGGATTCCCGTGCAAAGAGTGCCACAGTAAACGCCTCGGGGCTGTGGCTATGCACAAGGCTGTCCAGGGATACGACTGTTTTATCTGTCATGTGCGCGGAGAAAAGCTAAGGCAAAAAGGAGGAATACCCAAGGAAAAACATGAAACCTTCTTAAGACAGCGAACAACCGATGCGCGTTGTATCAAGTGCCACGACAGCAAAACGGTTGAAACCGCAAAAGATGTGCCCGAGGAAGAACCTAATAGGATGTCAGGAAATACTTACCGCCCCAAGTGTGGTATAACAGGTAACAAAGACTGGAAATTCTGCCCTAAGTGCGGAGGGCCGATAGTAGATCTGGAAAAAACAATGTATGAATCAGCCATCAAGCCTGATCAGGCTATCTGTTGCAAGTGCCATTTTATGGAAACCGATTTGCTGAAAACGCACAATGAAAAAATCAAAGAAGGCTTCAACCCCCAAAAAGATTGCCTTGAATGCCACAAAGGGCACAAAGATTGTGCTGACTGCCATAAATAGCATTTTATAAGGTGGAGCAATTCATACCAAAGATAGGCAAACAGGAATCCATGAGTCGATGATAAGAAAATGGGGTCACAGTTGACCCTTGCTCAAAATTAATAAGGGTCAAAAGTACCCCTCTGAATATGATAAAATTTATCTACCCATACTTGATAAAATCTGATATTTTTTAAAGGAATAGATTTTTCATTAATTAGAAATTCTCGAAAATTTTTCCATCAAATATATTATTATACAAATCTGCAATTATGAAATTTTTTATATTAAGTGCTTGATTAAATGTCAATTATTTATCATATTAAATTTAAAAAATCGTTATTTTTAAAAAATACGAACATTCGCAGAATAATTGTTCGTCCTTTTAAGAAATGAGGTTTAAGGAATGATACAATTCGAATGGGATCCCGCCAAGGCAAAGATGAACTTGAGGAAGCACGGCATTACTTTTCGAGAAGCCGCTACTGTCTTGCGGGACCCGTTAGGTATTACTATTTTTGATCCTGATCATTCCGATAGGGAAGATCGGTTCATAACCTTTGGATTTTCGACCGCAGGCAGGCTCCTGATGGTGGCTCATACTGAACGTGGCGAGAAAATCCGCATCATAAGTGCACGACGGCTTATCCGTGCAGAGCGAGAGGCATATGAAGAAGAAATCCAAAGACGACAAAAGTGACGATCTTCGTCCTGAATACGATCTCCGTGAATTGCTCAAAAACGGTGTCCAAGGCAAATACGCAGACCGTTTCCAGGAAGGTACCAATTTGGTTCTATTGGACAGTGATGTAATGGATATTTTCCCAAATGATAAGGCTGTAAACGAGGCCCTTCGGTTGGTAATTAAGTTGACAAAGCTGACAATGTCCGAAAAAAAGAGCGCACCACACAAAGGGGCATACTCTTCGACGTAAAGAGGGGCGAACCAGGCGCTTGAGAGGGAC